>ERZ791906.29-NODE-29-length-222834-cov-9.738364_pt1 | contig 222834 bp, 165 predicted proteins | sample MGYA00510146_ERZ791906 | MGnify/ENA primary metagenome ERZ791906 (study PRJEB30046, sample SAMN00792096) | human gut metagenome | study: EMG produced TPA metagenomics assembly of the A metagenome-wide association study of gut microbiota in type 2... | reverse complement strand
CCGATACGGACACTCCAGTCTTATGTGTGCGGTTTCGAACAAGTCAAGCTGTACATCAGCTCCAATATACCCTTTGTCGCCATAGATGCTACAGTCGTGATAAGCATGTTTCACATCCTTCATATAATGGAGATCAGCCGCACTTGCCTTTGAGAGATCATAGGAATGGATAACTCCACATAACCAACAGAGAGCGTGTAACTTATAACCAAAATAATACGTGTTCTGCGAAGCGCAGAAACCGAAGTCTGGAGCTTGCGAGAAATCACCGGTACGTCCCATCTTGCATCGTTTCCCTCTTGCAACCCTACAGACCTCTATTGGCTTGGAGTCAACAAAGAATTGTTCCTCTCCACCATCCATTTCCATGGCAACCCTTTTGCGCAGTTCCTCACACAAGCCTGCAGTTTTCTTCCTGCGGTCATTGAACTGTCTCCTTGATATGAGATTGGGAATGCAGTCCTTGTACTCTTGCAATTTATAGTCGAACAACCACTTCTCACTATCAATGCTCTCTGTCTCTGCTGTCAGGGACAGTGCCACTACTTCCAAGTCAGAAAACTTAGGAACAGGACCACGGCGTGGAACATTACCCGATTCATTGACGAGATTTTCAGAGAATTGCTTGCATATCTCAAGTATTTTGACGAATTTTGTATAAAGGTTGTACATACGATGGTTTGAACTTAATGTTTTGATTGTCGCTAAGTTACTAAAAATCAACGATATGTGCAACTTTTTACTCATCTTTATCAACTTAAATTAATTCCGCCAACGGGTAACAATCAATTAAAAAACAACTTGTTATGGTAAAGAAATTTTTAACAATCATGTTTGCTTCAGTGATGGCAATGCTCGCTTTCACTGCTTACAGCAACGACGATGAGCCACAAGGACCGTCTGGAGAAAAAATGTTGGAGAATATCGACAAGATAATAGTCGACCAAGCTGATGCCGGAAATCTCTATCAGAAAAAGGATGATGCTGCCCGGTTTATATTGGTAGCAGACTCAAAGGAGGCTGCCCATGGAGTGTGTGAGAAGTTCATTCTCGATCAGTGGGACGGAAAGCAACGCACAGTCAAACTCCCTGACAACTGCGGCAGAATCTCACTCACACCCGGTTCGGACGAAAGTATCTTTTACACCGTTTCGTTCAATGCTCTCAAGAATTTCAAAGAACCGGACATGACAGTCGTAATCGTTCCGGAGGAATACATGGACGGGGATAATCTTGCTATAGACCAATACTTCCCGGCAAGATGGACTGAAAAATGTCCCAATTGTGGTCATAAGTGGAAAACATTTGCATCCGGACCATATACATGCTCCGAATGTGGTCATAAGTTTGATTAGTATGCACAATACTTTCCGCGCTATCTTGGCAATGACAACGTTCCTGGTAACAGGAGCGTTGTCATCCTGTAATCATACCGATGAGTTGGAGCCGGAATCTCCGGCACCACAGATTGTTTTTCTCTTCTCTCCGGGGGGATTGGGTGACATGAGCTATAATGACCGTATACTTGAGGGTGTTCAGAGATTCAAGATGGAAAACGGAGATATAGACATCTATATCTACTCCCCGGAATCCCTGCAAGAGGCTGAGAAAATTTTTGCGGACTGGCTTGAACGTCCCCAAAGCAGCATACCCGTGCTTTTTGTATTAGGTAGCAGTGATTATGAGCCAATGGCGGAACTTTATCTGGCAGAACACGACTTGACACCCAACAAAAGTATTCTGCTTTTTGAAAGCCGGAAACAGTATAAGGACGAGAACATCCATACCTTCCAGATTTCGATGTTCGGGGCTTCATACCTTGCAGGAGTATGTGCAAGAAAATGTTCTGAGATGACACCTCTGGTGCTGCTTGCCAATAATACCGACAGCCCCATCAACATAGCCAAGGACGGTTTTATTGCAGGCTATGGCAGTGACTGCGATGTGGAGTATCTGGCGGATGATTGGACGGGATATGTGTCGGCTTCGCTCGCTTACCGGAAAATGAGCGATTGGGCGGTTGATTACGACTTCATCTTTCCGGTGGCAGGTGGCTCCAACGCCGGTATATACCGCTACTCCCGTGAATTTGAGGTCTCACCGTACCTTGCAGGTATGGACATCGATCAGTCAAGCCTCTCCAACCGGATTACGGGTTCGGTCATTAAGCATATTGACCAATTGATTTACAGGTATCTGACGGAATGGGTCGTCACAGGGGATATGCCGGAGAACCAACTTTACGGTCTTGAAAGCGGGTATGCCGACTGGCTGGTCGCACCCCGATACGTGAATGATTTCAGCAGCTTAGTCAATGGAATGCGCCCTCAGGCTATGATTTTTGAGAAAGAGTATTATGAAACAAGTGGTTATTAAACTTATTGCACCGCTCCTCTGCCTGATTGGTCTGTGGAGCTGTTCGGACGATGAGCCTTCCCTGTCTCCTGACAACAAGCAGTGGACAGAGAAGGTTGTTGCCGTGGTGCTTCCCATGGAGAAAGGGCTTGATGTGCATTGGAAAAGGACATTGGGAATGTTTACAACCAACTTTGAGCGTGCATTCAAGAACCACGAAGCGGGTATAAGGTTAAAGTTTGAATACTACGATGAGGCAAAGACCGATGTGCGGGAACTTGCCCGGTCGCTGGCATTCAACGACGAGGTGTATGCCGTAATCGGCGGGCTGTATTCTTCCAATGCGGCAATCCTCGCGGCGGAACTGACTATTGTGGGCAAAACATTCTTCACTCTCGCCACCGCCGAACAACTGGTTCGTGCATACGCATCGACAGGCTATCTTTGGGCGATGACCGAGACCGACATTACGCAATGTGAGGTGCTTCTCTCCAAGGTGATTAACTATGAGGGTAAAAGTGTGGCACTTTTGGTCAAGGAGAACGACGGTTACGGACAAACGTTCATTGACTGGTTCGCATTTCAAGCACGCGAACTGGGCTTGGAAAACATGGGATGCTATGCTTACACCTCTGACAATATAGCTGATGTGTCTCGCCAAGCCATGCAGTCAGGTGCAGAGTATGTGATATGTATCCCCTCTGAAATAGAAGAGATGAAGCCGATGCTTGAAGCGCATAAAGCACAAAGTCTGAACGGGCGCAGTGTACCGCGGATGTTGTTTTCGGATACCGCCTACGGTGCGGATGTACTCAAGATTCACGGTGATGCCGCCGAAGGCATAGAGGGAGTCGCATTTGGTGCCGACCCTGAGTCGGGGTTTGACGTAAGTTACAGGACCTTTTTCAATGCTACGCCTACTCTTGGAGAATCTCAGCTCTACGATGCCGCTATGCTCATCGGCTATGCCGCATGGTACCAGCAGTTCAGACCGGAGTTGTCGTTACAGAAATCATTAAGGGCCGTTGTTTCGGGTGAAGGCTTGAACATGGGCAGCTGGACAGGTGAGGATATGGGGCTTGTGGTGGATGCGCTCGCTGCCGGAAAGTCGCCCTATGTCCGTGGAGCGTCAGGACATTTAAGGTTCGATGCCAAGGTGTTTACCAATGTACTTGCCACCACTTACTATAATTTCAAGGTTTACAACGGACAGTACATCATCCTTGACTATAACACCAGCGACGGGGGGAACCGCACGGATGCGACACTTGCCGGTTGGAACTGGAAAGCCTCCCGGATGCAGGATTTCGACAATTCAGGAGAATTCAATTACCCTGCACATACCGGCAACTGGGCACTCCTTGTCGCTTCCTCCAAGGAATGGACCAATTACCGCCATCAGGCAGATGTGCTCGCTATCTATCAGCAGCTCAGACAAGCCGGATATACCGACGACCGTATCATTCTCATTGTCGAGGATGACATAGCCGATAATATATCAAATCCCAACAAGGGAGTCATACAGGTGACTATCGGGGGAAACAATGTATACGAAAATGTAGAGATTGATTATCGTATGTCATCGTTGAATACAAAAGATATACTTGCCATTCTCAGTGGCGAAAAAAGCGAAAAACTGCCCACGGTAATCGAATCTACTGAGAACGACAACCTGTTCGTTTTCTGGAGCGGACACGGTGTGCCGGGGGCCATGTGTTGGGATGAGGAAGCTTACGCCATGACAGGCGATAAACTGTCTTCTGTTTTTGAGGATATGAACCGCAAAAGGCGTTACCGTAAACTTCTCATGATGGTGGAGGCTTGTTTTTCGGGCGGTGTGATGAAGCAGTGCGAGGGCATCCCCGGGATGCTGTTCGTCACTGCGGCCAACGGCGACGAAACATCCAAGGCTGATGTCTTCAATTCAGAGATGAAAGTGTGGATGAGCAACCGTTTCACCTCCACCTTTATCGAACAAATAACCGATAACAAGGAGGTGGCTATGCGCGACCTCTATTACCGGCTGTTCATCAATACTGTCGGAAGCCATGTTATGGTGTATAATGCTGAAAACTATGGCAATCTTTATTCAGCCAATATGTCAGAATTTATAAATTCAATAGTTCGTTAAAAAATAGCCACGCCTAAGCGGCTCTGGCAGTAAATAAAATGAGTTCTTTGAAAAGTTTGTCAATAACTTGCATGTCTGGGTTAATCCCGAACACGCAAATAAATCGTTCAAGCATATAAGCATTGTGTATAAAAGACTTGCAGGAGGATATGGAATAGGTTATTCCGAGCCTCTTACATGCCGCTTTGGCCAAGTTGACAGCAGCAAGCGATGCATTGAAGTGAAAATCCAACTTTCTGAAGTCGGTTGACTGACAGTTGGTGATTCCTGCATGTTGCTTACCATCTCTCAAAATTCCAATTGGAACCTGGTTCTGTAATAATCCAGAACCTCCCGTCCATCCATCGAATCGTCTGTAGAGAAGTAAAGCTGCCACTTGTCTGTCCTCCCGTCCATCGGATACCAGATGGCTAAGGAAACATACCTTTTGAGAGCTTTTGCATATACCCTCAATCCGTATAGCTTTCCTTTGTTCACCTCGTATTCCTTGCACCGGGTCAGATCCAGATTGGCAAAGTCGATTCTTCCGTCAAACCACTTTGGATGGCCACGTTTTCCTGTTTTCTTTTCCAATGTCGGATAGTATAGGACTACGTCATTCCTAAAGCGGCTGATGACATGGAAATCACTCTCACACATAGGCGTTATGAAAGTTTCCTTGGAAAAGAATGCGTCTGCAACCAGCGTTTTGGATATGCTCTGTAGGCTTGTCTTTTCTACTGATGAGATAGCTACTATACCAGTCAACCAGGTTCTTGTCCATATTATCCAAGGTTTTACAATCCGGTGTCTGAATGGAACCTAAAGTCATGCATTCATGGTTGTCGATGTCTATGACACCGATGCCCATGATTTCCAATCCACGCTTGTACTCTCCTGCACAACCAGACCAGAAGTAACCTATCCAAGGTGTCTTCTTGCCTGATTTGGGGATATAGGAAGGATCGATGGCGATGGCTTTTCTTTTACCTGTGAGATGCTTGCTGATGATAGAGCCGTTGAACGCAAACCAGTCGAAAGTTTCATGCTCAAAAAGGTTACGGTAGGTCTGTTCCGAAAAACGTCCATACCTACCCAATTGGAGGAAGTTTATACGATCAGGGATGGCCATGAATAATTTCATTGCATCCATGAACGTTTTTTCAAAAGGTTTGTGTATATTCACGACTGATTTGAGAGCCGATAGGCACTCGGATTGGTATTGCATAAGGAGTGTTTCTTTAGTCATAATCAGAAGAGTTGGGAGACTTCTAATTTACTAAAAATCAACGAATTATGCAATACTTTCCACCTTTATTACCAGCAGGTTAGCACTCTTTTTTCAGTACATTTCTTCATGCTTAACCATTCGTTTTTGACAACATTTCAATGACCTCTTTAGTGTTTTCGAACCAGCTTTTGCCGGTTCTATTGTTTAACTTTTAATTTTTCGGTAAAAATTTACCGAAGTATTGTAAATTTCAAAAACAATAAATCAAAATGAAAAGTTCAATCAAAAAAATGTCAGCACTGCTGACGATGATGGCTGTCGCCATCCTTACTTTCACCTTCACCGCTTGCAGCGATGATGACGATCCTGTGACGGAAGTGACTTACACCTACGGCTTCTCCAGCATGTCGGCCTCACACCCCGACTTTCTCGAAGAGATGGGGAAAATAGAGAACGCCTTCCAGTCAGCCCTCGGTATCACCGGCAAGCTCTTCACCAAGAAAGGTACGATAGAAGAATGTGACAAACAGGTTTATGAGGCTTGCCGGAAAGCATTCGATTCGCTCAAAAGCGAGGCCTGGCAAGGGGATTACACCTTCCAGGTTACGAACGTAGGAACAGGCAAGGTGGTATGCACGGCTACATTCTGTGCCGACAACGAAAACTTTATATAGTTTTATTAGCATGACCTGTTGGCGGAATTAAAATAGCGCATATTTAACTCTGCCAATAGGCTTTTCATTTTTGTAGTTAATATATTGAAGGATTGTAAGTGCGCTAATCTTCCCAATAATCCGGGCAAACAATCCATCTGTATCTTTCGCATAATTCCTTATAATCATAAACTGGTCACACAATTGCGAGAATAGGGTTTCAATTCTTTTTCTCGCTTTGGCAAAAGCTGGGAATGTTGGCTTCCATTCTTTTTGATTACATCTGTATGGTACCTCCAATCTGATATTGGCAGTTTCAAACAAATCCAATTGCACTTGGGCACTTATATATCCTCTGTCCCCTATGACTGTACAATTACTATAATCCACTTTCACATCCTTCAGGTAATGAATGTCATGCACACTTGCCTTAGTGAGGTCAAAGGAATGGATGATACCACTTAACCAGCAGACTGCATGGAGTTTATACCCATAATAATACATGCTTTGTGATGCGCAGTATCCTACCCCAGGTGCTTTTCTAAAATCCTTCTTTCCCATACTGCAACGTTTGGAACGGGCAATACGACATACTTCTATCGGTTTCGAATCAATACAGAAATAGTCTTCACCACCATCCATTTTAGAAACCATTCTTTCTCGGATTGCATTACATAGGGAGGAAGTTATTTTACGCCTGTCATTGTATTGTCGGCGGGAAATAAGGTTGGGTATTTCAACCCTATATTCCTGTAGCTTTGCAAACAACAGCGACTCACTGTCAATACCAACAGCCTCTGATGCCATGTTCAAAGCCACTACTTCAAGGTCTGAGAATTTAGGGACGACTCCTCGTCTTGGTACATTCCCGGATTCATTGACTAAATTGCCGGCAATTTGCTTGCATATGTTCAGTAATTTTGCGAATATTGCATATAAGTTGTGCATACGATATTTGTCTATTAAAAGTTTAGTCACCTTTAATTTACTAAATATCAACAATATGCACAACTTTTTAAACATAAATCTTTTATAATTTATAGGTATAGGCGTTTAGAGCGCACTACATTCACAGCTGATTATCAGTCAGTTTTCTTTTGACAAATCATTCGACGAAGTAGCATATCGAAGATTGTGTCCATATTATTACGGCGGTTGAACCTGAAATGATACTCGTCAAGGTATCCTTGAAGATGCTCTTTGGAGCAATGGTGGTGTATTCCACGCAACCATCCCTTTATGTTCATGATGTGAATATGAATCTGTGGATGCCCTTTGCCCTTATCCGAAGGGCGTTGCTCCAATTTTGGATAATCTTTCTTTAACGGCAGGTAGCCTGACCATTCATCGGTTATGACTTTTGCGTCCTTTGATATGTATCTGTCGAAGAACGGACGAAAAGAACTTGCCGAAGCATCATCTATCACTTGGGCATACGCACGTCCCACGCCGTCTCGGACAATCTCCAACGCGACTATCACAAGCTTCTTTTTGCCTTCCGTGCTTCGTCCAATGATTCCTTCCTCTTCTCCTCCGATATAAAACTCATCGACATGTACCTCTCCTTTAAGAGGATAATTACCGCTGCTCCGCATGGCTTTCTGTATCTTACGCTTGAATTCCCATACGGTTTTCTGACGCATACAATATTCTTCCGCCAGTTCCAAAGAGGACATCCATTTCTTCTTTGTCGATATTTTGAAGGCTATGTGGAAAGCGTAGACAAGCGGGAATTTTATCTTGTCGAACATGCTTCCGCTGGTAACGCTCTCGTCATACTTACAGCGTGTACAACGGCGAGAATAGGGATATCTGTCATTGCAATAATTGGTATGACCGCATTTCTTGCATTTGAAGCCGTCTGCCCACTTTATCGAGGACAAGTACTCAAGGCATGAGGCATCATCGGTAAAACGACTATAAAATTTGATTGATTCCACTCCTTTGAATTTATCGCGTTGTTCCATGCCTGCAAAAGTAGGCAAAATCCATAAAGTTAGTGCGCACTAAACGCCTATACCTATAATTTAATTCCGCCAACAGGTATGGACTATAAGATAATGCTGACAAACAAGTATTTAAGAGAAATCAATGCAAAAATTCTATCTTTGCAAAAAAAATGAACGATGGCAATGACAAAAGCGATATTGGAAAAATGGATGGTGGCGCAGAAGCGTCACCGCCTTTCGGACAAGCAGGTACAGATGGCCCGTGAACTGGGTCTGAACCCCGACAAGCTCGGCAAGATAGACAACCACAAGCAGGAGGCATGGAAAGCCCCGCTTCCGCAGTTCATTGAAAGTATCTATTTCAAACGATTCAAGCGTGAAAACCCGGAAACGGTCAAGCCCTTAAAGCAGATTATGGCTGAAATGGAGGTCAAGAAGAAGCAACAGAAAGCGAAGAAGGAGGAACGGAGGAAACAGCGTGCCCTCTCTTCCGGTTCTGAGGAATAGGTAATGTATATATGAAAAGAAGCGAAGTGTGAAGGCCGACCGGCTTTCACACTTCGCTTTTCCATTCCAATACAGACAGCCGCTATTTCATCCTTTCATAAAGATTGATGACCGACTTTCCGCTTTCCAACGCCTTGTTCACCGTGTAGAATGTTCCCCCTTTCGGTACAAGATCCCAATAGGCTATGACTGTATCCGCTTTACGCACCATGTATTCATCCCTGCGAAGGTAGCAGCCCTTGTGGTAATTCTCGGAAACCATGACCACCCGGTCCATCCTTTCCAACAGACGGGCATACAACAGCTGGTCTTCCGCTTCAAACCACAAGGGCTGTTTCCGAAAAGGTACTGCCGCTATGAGCTTGATATCTTCGTATCTCTCCCTGACCTGCAAGACCGCCTCCGCAGCAGTCATATCAAATCCGCTGGCCATCCCGGTGTAGTATTCCTTGTATCCCTGCCCGTACAGTTCTGTTACCACTCCGGTCACAGCTTCCCTGATTTGTGCAAGTATCCGGGAATCGTTTCCGGACCCTTGCAGAATACGTTCCTTACGGTGTCCCGTGAAAGCCACTGTCTGATTGTTTCTTGTTTCCATGTTATCTTCTGTTTTTTGTTTTTACATATATCCATTCAAACCGAACGGTATTTTATTTCCTGAAGGCTTTTCCGCCCCGGTCCGGAATCCCGCAAGGCTTGCCGTGAAAAAATACCGCAAGCGCAGCGAGGATGATTATTTCACGGCAACCAGCCCGCAGGGCCGCCTTGCCGGGTTTCCCGGGACACGGGGCTACCTTTGCCGGAAGAAATGAAATGCCGCTTTCTCCTTATCCCTGTTTTTACTGTTTCATATTGCCGGGAAAACCCTTTTTGAATGCTTGAAAACCCCTTGCCGATGTAACGTGACGTCATAAGGTGTCACAAGTCGTACAGTTTGTAAATCAATGGATTAAGCACTATATATTCGCAGTCGAAATCATTTTTGTCTCACCAATTAAAAGTTTCGACACATGAAAAAAAGATTCTTTTTGGCAGCCATGACGCTGCTGGTTTCAATGGGGGCTTTCGCCCAAGGCAACGGTATCGCCGGTATCTCGGAAGCGACCAACATGGTCACTTCGTATTTCGATCCCGGAACCAAGTTGATTTACGCCATCGGCGCCGTTATCGGCCTTATCGGGGGCGTGAAGGTATATTCCAAGTTCTCGTCGGGTGACCCGGACACTTCAAAGACCGCCGCCAGCTGGTTCGGTGCGTGTATCTTCCTGATTGTGGCTGCCACCATCTTACGTTCATTCTTCCTGTAATATGGCGAAGTATCCTGTCAACAAGGGAATCGGTCGCAGCCCGGAGTTCAAGGGACTCAAGAGCCAGTACCTGTTCATCTTTGCCGGAGGGTTGCTCGCCCTGTTCGTGGTGTTCGTCATCATGTACATGGCAGGCATAGGCCAGTGGGTCTGCATCGGTTTCGGGGTCATCTCCGCATTGGTGCTGGTCTGGGCGACCTTCAGCATGAACACGAAATACGGCGAATGGGGGCTTATGAAACTCCATGCGCTGCGCAGCCATCCCCGCTACATCATCAGCCGGAGAAAGTTCCTCCGGTTGTTTTCTTCAACTATTAAAAACAGAAAGGCATGAAAAACGTAATGAAAACAGCCACGCTGGAAAGCAAGTTTCCGTTATTGGCCGTGGAGAACGGCTGCATCATCAGCAAGGATGCGGACATCACCGTGGCATACCGGGTGGAACTGCCGGAACTCTTCACGCTGACACGGGCCGAGTACGAGTCCATGCACTCCACCTGGGCGAAGGCGGTCAAGGTATTGCCGAACTACAGCATCGTGCATAAGCAGGACTTCTTCATCGAAGAGGGTTACAGGCCGGACATCTGCAAGGAAGACCTGAGTTTTCTGAGCCGCAGTTTCGAGCGGCATTTCAACGAACGGCCGTACTTGCAGCACACCTGTTACCTTTTCCTGACGAAGACCACGAAAGAGCACAGCCGGACAACCAGCAGTTTCAACGCGCTTACACGGGGATTCATCATTCCCAAAGAGATGCAGGACAAGGAAACCGTTACCCGTTTTATGGAAAGTTGCGGGCAGTTCGAGCGCATCGTGAACGACAGCGGTCTGATCCGTATCATCCGCCTGACGGATGAGGAAATTATCGGAACCAAGAATTCAGCCGGCATCATAGAGAAATATTTTTCCATGTCCCAGGAAGACACCACCTGCTTGCAGGATCTGTCTCTCGGTGCAGGGGAAATGAAGGTCGGGGACAATTACCTTTGCCTTCATACGCTTTCCGATCCGGAAGACCTGCCGTCAAACGTATCCACCGACTGCCGGTATGAACGGCTTTCGACAGACCGGAGCGACTGCCGCCTGTCCTTTGCCGCACCGATAGGCATCCTGCTCACGTGCAACCATATCGTGAACCAGTACCTCTTCATCGACGATTCGGCGGAGATTCTCAGGAAGTTCGAGCAGACCGCCCGGAACATGCACTCGCTTTCCCGTTACAGCCGTTCCAACCAGATCAACCGCGAATGGATTGAGGAGTATCTGAACGAGGCGCACAGCAAGGGGCTGGTTTCCATCCGTGCGCACTGCAATGTCATGGCATGGAGCGATGACCGGGAAAAGCTCAAGCGCATCAAGAACGATGTGGGCAGCCAACTGGCGTTGATGGAAGCCAAACCGCGCCACAACACGGTGGATGTGCCGACCCTGTTCTGGGCGGCGATACCCGGCAATGCCGGAGATTTCCCGTCCGAGGAGAGTTTCCACACCTTTATCGAGCAGGCCCTGTGCCTGTTCATCGGGGAAACCTCCTACAAGGACTCGCTCTCTCCGTTTGGCATCCGCATGGTGGACCGCCTGACCGGAAAACCCGTCCATCTGGATATTTCCGACCTGCCGATGAAGAACGGCACAATCACCAACCGGAACAAATTCATCCTCGGCCCTTCGGGCAGCGGGAAATCTTTTTTCACCAACCACATGGTACGCCAGTATTACGAGCAGGGTGCGCATGTGCTGTTAGTGGATACCGGAAACTCCTATCAGGGACTGTGCAGCCTTATCCATGCGCGTACACACGGCGAGGACGGGATTTATTTCACTTATGAAGAAAAAGACCCGATAGCTTTCAATCCTTTTTACGTGGAAGACGGGATTTTCGATATCGAGAAGAAAGAATCCGTCAAGACGCTTATCCTTACCCTGTGGAAGCGTGACGACGAGCCGCCGACACGTGCCGAGGAAGTGGCGCTATCCAATGCGGTCAATCTCTTTCTGGAGAAAATCCGCAGGGACAGCAGCATAAAACCCTCCTTCAATACCTTCTATGAATTTATCCGTGACGAGTATCAGGATATCCTGAAAGAGAAGCGAACCCGTGAGAAGGATTTTGATGTATGGGGATTCCTGAATGTGCTGGAACCCTATTACCGTGGCGGTGAATATGACTTCCTGCTCAACTCCGACAAGCAGTTGGACTTGCTGAACAGACGCTTCATCGTTTTTGAGCTGGACAACATTCGCGATAACAAAGTGCTGCTTCCGATTGTCACCATCATCATCATGGAGACTTTTATCACCAAGATGCGCAAGTTGAAAGGTATCCGGAAAATAATCCTTATCGAAGAGTGCTGGAAGGCATTGGCATCCGCCAATATGAGCAATTACATCCGCTATCTTTTCAAGACCGTCAGAAAATTTTTCGGCGAGGCCGTGGTCGTGACCCAGGAAGTGGAGGACATCATTTCTTCTCCGATTGTCAAGGGTACCATCATTAATAATAGTGACTGTAAGATTCTGCTTGACCAGCGCAAGTATATGAACAAGTTCGATGAGATCCAAGCGTTGCTCGGTCTGACCGACAAGGAGCGGGCACAGATACTTTCCATCAATATGGCGAACAATCCGTCCAGAAAGTACAAGGAAGTCTGGATTGGTCTGGGCGGTACGCAGTCGGCGGTCTATGCCACGGAAGTCTCACTTGAGGAGTACATATGCTACACTACTGAAGAAACCGAGAAACTTGAACTTATGCGGCTTACGGAAAGAATCGGTGGCAACATCGAACTTGCCATCAAGCAGTTGGCAGAAAGCAAGCGAAACAAGTGATAGGGATTGAAATCATATGGAAACCGAAAAACAATCATGAATCATGGGAATGGAAGAATGGATAAAAGAACAGCAACGCCGCTATCTGGACGAGCCACGCCTCAAGGAGTTGACGGAAGTGATGAAACAGATAAGAAAGTTCGTCCGGGAAAAGGAGTACCGGAAGCTGACGGAACTGGTCAGGCGGTACAGGAAGTCCGAGGATGTGATTACCCAAGTTGCCTGCCTGTTGTCAAACTCGCACCTGTTCCCGACACCGGAAAAAACGGTGGAAACGGACAGGTCAGAATTGATGACGGCATTGAAAAACACGTATTTCATGGAGAAGAACGGTTGCTGGCTTGCGGATGTCAATCCCGAAAAAGCCGATTCCGTCCACGGAATGCTCGCCATGCACACGTTCATGCGGGATGCTTACTTGAAGGTATATCCTGAAAGCAAGCAGGAACGGCCGTCACCGGAAGAAGTACGGTCATCTGTACGGATTCTGGATTTCCATCGGAAAGAGAGTGACGTGTGGGAACTCTGCAACCTGGCTGTGTATCTTATGCCGCCCTCACGGTATGTGGCACTCAGGTACGGGCTTGCGGATGATTATGACAGGCTTGACAGACTGCACCGTTCCGGACCGGAACCGGCATATGACGAGGGGGTGGCATTGGAAAGCCGCCTGTGCAGGAATGCGGAAAAGGCAGCGGAAAGCATCGGGGATGTCCGTCTGCCGGATTTCTACCTGGAAAAGCTGAATGGGGAACTGGAGAATTTGGGACGGATTGCGGCCTCGCCGGATGCCGTCCACGACATACTGCATATCAGTCCTGACTTTCTCACCAAGTACGGCATAGACAAGAACGCTTCCGCGACGGAACGCTCGTGCCAGGCGGAGAAAGCCTACCGGGAGCTGGACGCCCGTTTCGTCAGAATGACCGGACGCAGGCCGTATGCAGACGAATTCTTCGCATTCCTCAGACACGGGAAAGAAAAAGTGGCAGAGGTAGACCGTCCGAGACCGGTACACAAGCCTATCCTCCGGAACCCGCCGTCCAAAGGACGGAAAATGGGAATCTGACTTTTAACAGAATTATTCACAATTAAAAACAGGAACATCATGAAAAAGAAAATTCTTATGCTGTGCATGGGCTGTTTCCTTGTCAGCCTCACAGCGAAAGCCCAATGGGTAGTGAGCGACCCGGGCAATCTGGCGCAGGGAATCATCAATGCCGCCAAGAACATCGTTCACACGTCCTCCACTGCCACCAATATGGCGAATAGTTTTCAGGAAACCGTGAAAATCTACCGGCAGGGCAAGGAGTATTACGACGGGCTTCGCAAGGTCAAGAACCTTGTCCGGGATGCCCGCAAGGTTCAGCAGACCATCCTGATGGTGGGCGATATCACGGACATCTATGTCACCAGCTTCGAGCGTATGCTCAGCGACCCGTATTTTACGCCGGAAGAACTGAGCGCGATTGCTTTGGGGTACACCAAACTGCTGGAAGAAAGTGCCCATCTGCTGAACGATTTGAAGACGGTGGTCAACGAGAACGGGCTTTCCATGAACGACAAGGAAAGGATGGATATCATCGACCGCTGCTACAACGACATGTTGCAAAACCGCAGTCTGGTACAGTATTACACCAACAAGAACATCGGGGTGTCCTACCTGCGCGCCAAGAAACGGAACGACCTGGACCGCGTGATGGCACTCTACGGCTCACCGAACGAACGTTATTGGTAATTATTCCTAATCCGCTTTCATTATGTTATTGTTGGCTATAGATTTTGACAACCTGCATCAGATTTTACAGAATCTGTATGTGGAAATGATGCCGCTCTGCTCAAAGATGACCGGTGTGGCAAGAGGCCTTGCCGGTTTGGGAGCGCTTTTCTATGTGGCGTATCGTGTATGGCAGGCTCTGGCCCGTGCCGAGCCTGTGGATGTCTTTCCGCTTTTGCGTCCGTTCGCCTTGGGGCTTTGTATCATGTTCTTTCCGACACTCGTTCTGGGTACGCTGAACAGCATCCTCTCGCCCGTCGTGAAAGGGACCCATACCATATTGGAGTCGCAGACCTTTGACATGAACGAGTACAGGGCGCAGAAGGACAAGCTGGAGACTGAGGCGATGAAACGGAATCCCGAGACAGCCTATCTGGTCGACAAGGAGACTTTTGACAACAGGCTGGACGAGCTGGGCGCGTTTGACGCTATAGAAGCCTGCGGAATGTATGTGGACCGTGCCATGTACAACATGAAAAGGGCCGTGCAGAATTTCTTCCGCGAACTGCTGGAACTCCTGTTCAATGCGGCGGCGCTGGTCATCGACACGCTGAGGACATTCTTCCTGATCGTGCTTTCGATACTCGGTCCCGTTTCCTTTGCCATCTCCTGCTGGGACGGTTTCCAGGCTTCTCTCAGCCAGTGGTTCGTCCGCTACATCAGTATCTACCTGTGGCTTCCCGTAAGCGACCTGTTCAGCAGCGTGCTGGCGAGAATCCAGATATTGATGCTGCAGAGGGACATCGAACAGCTTTCCGACCCGGATTTCATCCCCGACAGCTCAAACGGGGTTTACATCACTTTCCTCATTATCGGCATCATCGGGTATTTCACCATCCCGACCGTATCGAACTGGATTGTGCAGGCCGGAGGCGGTGCGGGCAATTATGGAAAGAACGTGAACCAGGCGGCATCCAAGACAGGCTCCGTGGTGGCCGGGACTGCCGGAGCGGCGGTGGGAAACATTGCCGGCAGGCTTATCAAGTAATAACAGTATAAAACATTTACAGAATGGAATTCAAATCATTGAAAAATATCGAGAGCAGCTTCCGACACCTGCGTCTGTTCGGAATCGTCTATCTGTGTGTATGCACCCTGCTTGTGGGATTTTCCGTATGGAAGGCTTACAGTTTCGCGGAAGCGCAACGGGAGAAGATCTATGTGCTGGATGAAGGCAAGTCACTGATGCTGGCCCTTTCACAAGACCTGGAGCAGAACCGCCCGGTGGAAGCAAGGGAGCATGTCAGACGGTTCCACGAACTGTTCTTTACGCTCTCGCCCGACAAGAATGCGATTGAAGGCAATATCCGGAGGGCCATGTTCCTCAGTGACCGTTCCGCCTATGCCCATTATGTGGATCTGGCAGAGCAGGGATATTACAACCGGATAATTTCGGGTAACGTGAACCAGCGTGTAGGGATTGACAGCGTCAAGTGCGATTTCCATACCTATCCGTATGAGGTCGTGACCTACGCGAAACTCTCCATTATCAGGGAGAAGAGCGTGACCGAGCGCAGCCTCGTCACGCGTGGCAGGCTGCTGAACTCCACCCGCAGCGACAATAATCCGCACGGCTTCATCCTCGAAGCCTTCCGTGTGGTGGAGAACAGGGATATAAGAGTGTATGACCGTTAAAATTCAGAATGTATGAAAAAGATGTTTGTAAAAATCAAGGAATCCGCGGAAGAAAAGCTGCGGAAGCTGTGTGCCGGGCTTAGCCCGGAAAAGAGAGTGCCGGCAATTGTCATGCTGGCTGCCCTGTTTGCCATCGGAAATTTCTATATGATTTTCCGTGCCATCCATGACATCGGACGGGAGGATGTACGGCCGGAAATCATAGAGATACCCCCGATAGAAATTCCGGATGTCGTTCCTGCCGATACACTCCCGGATAAAAGGGTGCAGGAAATGGAAGAGTTTTTTAACCGATTCAATCAGAAAGAAAATGAGTAATGACGTCAATAAATTGAAACAGAGGCTGGAAATCAGGAAATACCTGGTTTTTGCCGGGATGTTCCTCCTGTTCCTCGGAGCGATGTGGCTCATTTTCGCACCGTCCGAAGAGGAAAAAAAGAAAGAGGAAAAAAATGCGGGATTCAACACCGAGCTTCCCGATCCGAGGGAAGCGGGCATAGAAGGGGACAAGATTGCCGCCTATGAGCAGGCTGACATGAAACGCAAACAGACGGAAAAACTGCGTACGCTGGAGGATTTCTCCGGGATGGCAGACGGGAACTCCGGGACTGTCGTGGAATTGTCACCGGATGCGGATGCCAAGGATGGCAGTTCTCGTGAAGGTGACAGAAGGAATGAAGCCTGTTCTTCATCCGTCTCCGCCTACAATGACATCAACAGGACGCTCGGCAACTTTTACGAGTCACCGCAGGAAGATCCGGAGAAGGAGGCGTTGAAAGCCGAGGTGGAACAACTCAAGCAGGCGGTCGCCGCACAGAACGCGCAGCCGGGTTACGAGGAGCAGGTAGCTCTCCTGGAAAAATCCTATGAGCTTGCGGCCAGGTATATGCCGGGCAATGGCAGTGTGAATACGGACAGCCGTTCCGATAATGAAAGTCCCGGGCGGAACGGAAAGGCGAAAGCCGTTCCCGTGGGGCTGGTTTCCACACCGGTGGTATCATCGTTGCCGCAGCCTGTCAGTGATTCTATACAGCTTACAGGAATGGCACAACCGGAAAGATTCCACACGCCAATCGGTCATAAAGAAGAGAGAAATGTGAGGAATACCATCCGGGCCTGCATCCACGGGGACCAGACCGTCATCAGCGGTCAGGGAGTGAGGATGAGACTGCTGGAGCCAATGCGTGTAGGGAAGCATATCCTGCCCAAAAACTCCCTGCTTACCGGAGAAGGGCGCATACAGGGTGAAAGGCTTCACGTCAATATCCTTCAGGTGGAATATGGCGGTACCATCATCCCCGTGGAACTTGCCGTGTATGACAATGACGGACAGGGCGGCATCTTCATTCCGGGGTCAATGGAGGCTAACGCCGTCAGGGAGGTTGCCGCCAATCTGGGGCAGAATCTCGGCACGAGCATCTCCATCACCAACCAGTCGGCAGGTGACCAGCTGCTTTCCGAACTCGGAAAGGGTGCCATACAAGGTGTCTCGCAGTACATATCCCGGAAGATGCGTGAAGAGAAGGCGCATCTCAAGTCAGGCTATACCCTGATGCTTTATCAAGACAACGATCAATAACAATCCATTAAAATTCAATCGACATGAAAAAGTTTTTTGTAATGCTTGCCCTTGCATGGGGCACTGTGGGCGCTTTCGCCCAAAATGAAGCCGACAGCGTAGCGGCGGTAAACAATGCCGTCACACTGGCCAAGGAAGTGTATCCTCAAAAAGAGGAGGACGGAGACCTCTATCACGGTCTGACCCGTAAACTCACCTTTGACAGGATGATACCTCCATACGGGCTGGAAGTGACCTATGGAAAGACCACGCACATCATTTTCCCGTCATCGGTGCGTTATGTGGATCTCGGTTCTCCGAACCTCATTGCAGGCAAGGCGGACGGTGCGGAGAATGTCATCCGTGTAAAGACCACCGTGAAGGACTTCCGTGAGGAGACCAACATGTCCGTGATTACCGAAAGCGGAAGTTTTTACACCTTCAATGTGAAGTATGCGGAAGAGCCGCTGCTGCTGAATATCGAGATGAAGGATTTCATTCATGACGGAAGTGAGGTGAACCGCCCCAACAACGCCCTTGACATCTACCTGAAGGAATTGGGCTGTGAATCGCCTAAATTGGTACACCTTATCTCGAAGTCCATCCACAAGGACAACAGACGGCACATCAAGCATATCGGAAGCAAGGCGTTCGGCATCCAGTACCTGCTCCGCGGACTCTATACGCACAACGGCTTGCTTTATTTTCATACACAGATAAAAAACCGGTCCAACGTGCCTTATGAGGTGGATTTCGTGACTTTTAAAATTGTGGACAAGAAGCTGATGAAACGTACCGCCATTCAGGAACAGGTGATATTCCCACTGCGTGCTTACGACTATGTAACGTCCGTCGCGGGGAAAAAGGACGGGCGCACCGTTTTCGTCTTCGACAAATTCACCATCCCCTCGGACAAGGTGCTGATGGTGGAGATGCACGAGAAAGGCGGTGGCAGACACCAGACCTTCACCGTGGAAAGTGAGGACATCGTGAGAGCCGGGGTTATCAACGAACTTAAAGTGAAGTAGCCATGAAGAAGTATCTGTTCCTTTTTGTTACAGCCGTGTCGCTTGCCCTGTTTTCAGGGCGGGCGCACGCCCAGCGGTACCTGCCCGGGATGAAGGGCGTGGAACTGCGCGGAGGATTTGCGAACGGCTCAAAGTCCCCCTTGAATTATTATACCGGATTTGCCGTTTCCGGATACACCCCAAAAGCCAACCGCTGGGTCATAGGCGCCGAGTATCTGATGAAGAATTATGGGTATCGGGATGCGAGCGTACCCCGTGCGCAGTTCACGGCAGAAGGCGGCTATTATCTGAAATTCCTGTCTGATCCGACAAAGACGGTCTTCCTCTCGGTCGGCGGTTCCGCACTGGCCGGCTATGAGACCGTGAACTGGGGCGAGAGGATACTGTATGACGGTTCGAGGCTGCTCGCCAAGGATGCGTTTGTCTATGGCGGCGCGATAACCCTGGAACTTGAGGCATACGTGACAGACCGCATCGTCCTTCTTGCCGCTATCCGGGAACGTGTATTGTGGGGAAGCTCGCTGGACCTGTTCACGACACAATTCGGTCTGGGTGTCAAATTCATAATCCATTAGAACCGTATCGCTTATGACTATAGAAGAGATAAGAGACATTCCAATCGCCGTTTTTCTGGCACGGATGGGATATGAACCGGCAAGAAGACGGGGGGATGAATATTGGTATCTGGCCCCGTACCGGGAGGAGCGCACCGCCTCGTTCCAGTTGAATGTCCGTAAGGATATATGGCATGACTTCGGTACCGGACAGGGAGGCGACATATTCACCCTTGCGGGGGAGTTTATCGGCAGCGGGGATTTCAAGGCGCAGGCCAGGTTCATCACAGGGATATGGGGCGGTCTTGCTCCCGAACACAAGACCGTTTCCCGTTCCGGGGAAAATGACAGGGAAGATTCCCATAGGCAGGAAAGTTTCACGAAGGTACAGTCCGGACCGCTGCACAACAGCGTCCTGCTCCGTTATCTGGCGGAACGTGGCATTAGCGGTGATGTGGCTATGCCGAACTGCAAGGAGATCAGGTACACCTTGCACGGGAAGCGGTATTTCGCCATCGGTTTCAGGAATGTCAGCGGTGGGTACGAGGTGCGCAACCGCTTTTTTAAGGCCAGTCTCTCTCCGAAAGACATTTCGCTGATGGACAACGGTTCGGATACTTGCAATCTCTTCGAGGGGTTTATCGACTGCCTCTCGTGGATGCAACTCGAATTGGGATGTGGCGACGACTATCTCGTACTGAACTCGGTGGCATTGCTGGAACGCTCGTTCCCCGTTCTTGACAGATATGAGAGAGTCAACTGTTACCTGGACCGGGACGAAGCCGGACGGCGCACGCTGGAGGCGCTCCGCAAACGCTATGCGGATAAAATAGTGGACTGTTCCTCTTTGTACAAAGGATACAAGGATCTGAACGAATACCTGCAGAACAAGTTTCTGTAAAAATAGAATTAAGTATAACGTATTAAAATCTGATTGAATATGAATGCATTGAATAAAAAAAGAGAATTGGCCGGAATGATGGCAATCCTGTTCCTGGGTCTGGCGGCTTGTCTGTTGTCCGCCTGCAATGATGAAATGGATGTACAGCAGTCCTATCCGTTCAAGGTGGAGACCCTGCCTGTCCCCACACGTATTGTGAAAGGTGAGACGGTGGAAATACGGTGTGAACTCAAACGTGAAGGACGGTTTTCCGATGCCCGCTACACCATCCGATATTTCCAGCCGGACGGCAAGGGTACACTCCGTATGGATGACGGGATGGTGTTGCTGCCCAATGACCGCTATCCCCTTGACAGGGAGGTGTTCAGGCTATACTACACTTCTGAAAGCGAGAACCAGCAGACGATAGACATCTATTTCGAGGACAACAGCGAACCGGCACAGATTTGCCAATTGACTTTTGATTTCAACAACGAGGCGGAGGACGAGGATTCCGTCGTGACTGCGGATAGCAAGGAATTGCCGGTCACAATTGTCGGACACTAAGCCGGTCCTGCCTATGATGAAGTTAAAAGCAATATGGTTTGCGGTGCTTTCCATCACGGTCTTTTTTCCGGGTATGCCGTCGAGGGCGGAGAATCCGATAAAGGCAAGTCCGGACAGGTTCAGTATTGCGGTCGAGTGTGTCAAGCGATTCGAGGGTTGGCATGGAGAGAAAAAGCATTGGCCTTATGTCGGGTGGGGGCACAAAGTTCTTCCCGGGGAGAGGTTTACCAACAGTATTACAAAAGCACAAGGTGATTCCATTCTGAGAGCAGACCTCCGTAAGTTGTGCCGTATGTTCAGTTATCTGGGACGTGATTCTTTGATCGTTAGTGTTCTTGCGTATAATGTGGGCTGTTCCCGTATCAAAGGGTATGGAAAAATACCCAAGAGCCGGCTGTTGAAAAAACTGGAGTCGGGTGACCGCGATATCTATAAGGAATATGTCTCCTTCAGATGCTACAAGGGGAAAGTGGTTCCGAGCATCGAACGGAGAAGGAAAGTGGAATATATGCTGCTTTTTGAGAAGTAAATGAAAAAGGGAGAATCTTTCAGTTGTTTTCGACTGTCAGGTTCTCCCTTATGCGTATTGTCGGAATCAGGCCATTTGTGCGGCTTGTATGTCAGCTTACCGGAACGGCATCCTGTACTTCAGCTGCTTCCGGCAGATGGGAAAGCAGTAGTTCCGCCATTGCTCCGTTTTGTGGAATCAGTGCCGGGAAGTCCGTTTTTCCGGGCTTGTATATCTCTGTGGCTATATTGTATAGCTCCCAAGCGGTAATCTGCCCTTTGGTCATAGCCAGTTTAAGCACCTCTTCCGTGAATATAGAAATTTGCCCTTGGTTCAGAGGATAGGTTTCCACGGAGGATGACAGATTCCTGTCCGAACTGTCGTGGGAGACGCGCAACGCGGTCAACAGACCTATATACATATAGATTTCCTCCATAGATATAACCCGGCGTTTCAGCCGTTGTATGCGTTCGATGTCCTCGTTCATGTTCACCTCGAAATTGGCAAGCCAGCCGTCCACGGTTTCGAACACCTCTTCCGTCGAGACTTTCTTCTTGCCGTAATTGCAGACACTTCGCTCGGGTGAAAGGATACACTGGTTATGACAGATTAGCACGCAGGGACCTATGGCTGCCTGTATGCCGTCCTGGTGGTAGGCGACGACCAATGTTGTGGTCAGTTCGTCCGTCTCCCAGTCCTTGATCCGGATGGTGGCGAAGATACGGCGCAGGATGTGCGCTTCCACGGCTTTTTCGCCATGTGTCTGTTCCACCTGCGGAAGGATGCTTACTCCCGGCTGCGTCTTGTTCCTGTTCTGGGCCGCGAAGATTTCCTCCACCTCATAGTCGAGATTGTATTTCTCGCAGATGTCCATCATGCGCCGGATGACCTGGTAATGGTAGATACCTTGCACCGGGTTGTTGTAGATGTCGTTTTCCTTGTAGGTACGCTGAAGCGTCTCGAAGTTCATCACTTCAATTCCGTTTTTCTGGAAGTCAAACTGCTGTTGTCTTTCCATTACTGCCAATGTCGTTTCCATAATCTTGAATTTTATGAAGTTAATACTGTCGTTTGTCTTTTATCAGGTGTGTATCTGCCATCCGTGGAACGGTTGTAGTGTTACGGCAAAAGAGCGGTCCGGTATTCCGTGATAGAGCAGACCGCCCACGATGCCTGTCCTTCCGTCGGGATAACATTGTGTAAAGCCGAACGAGTACGGGGCATGGTCATAGTAGAGTGAGATTTCGCAGGGATGGTCGGGATTTTCTTCCCAGCTCTTCAACCGCTCCAGGCATTTTTGGAGCGAGGTGTCACCGATGGATTCGGCATAACGCTTTACATTCTCGAAATGTTCTTCATTCAGGATTTTCATGACTTTTGAATTTTATCTGTTAAACACGTCCGGCTCCGGGAGCCGGTATTTTTATTTCTCGCCTGCCAGACTGTCCCGTGATCGTACCCGCAAGGTTTGGCGAAAGAAAATACCGCAGCCGTCAGGCGAGGATGATTTTCTTTCAGCCAACCCCGCAAGGGGCCTGACCTTGACAGGGTACACCGGACACGGGACTACCTTTGCAGGGTGGGAAATAAAATACACGGTAGTGTGCTTTGCATGGTCTGTGGCGATTCTCTTCCTGATTTGTTCGCCATTGCCGGACAAAAGATGTATTTTTGCAATTCTAATTTCAGTTTTATGGAAAACTATATAAAGAAAGCGGCGGATGCTTTCCTTGTGGAGCGTCCGTACGGTATGCGTGTGGATTACAGGAAGAAAGGATTCGTGCTGTTTAACCGTAACCTCAATGTGTTGGGAAATGCGGAACAGACCCGTCTGGAAGAACTGCCTCTGGAGCGGTTCAATGTGGAGGAGATTCCGTTGGAGGGTGAAGTCGTGGAGGAACACTCAGGATTTACCGATGTATTCTTCTATACCGATCTGACCAATCCCTATGCCGGATATGTACTGAATTTGCAAAAGCTTAAAGCCTATAACCGGTTGATGTTTCCGCTGGCAATGGCGCTGAACCGTGAATTGTGAGGCCGGAAGCCGGTAGCGGTAACAGCTGCATGGAGCAGACCGTTACCGCCCCGGATTTAATTATTTGCCCTCTTTTTCTGTAATGAACGCCAGATAGGCGGACACGGCCTTATGGCATCCGGTAAAGTCCGGAGTCCGGCAGCCCTTGATTTTCCGGAAACTGACGGTGCCGTTCCTGTCAATGCCCCTCACATGCCTGTTGAATGTCCCTTTGGTTCTGATATGGATGTCAAAACCGTCCCTTCCGGTGATTTCAACGAACATTTCTCCCGTGATCCGTTCCCCGTCCAGGAATTTCTCTTTCTGTTCATTGAGTAGCCGCTGATGTTGCTCTTCCTGCACTCTGCGCTCTTCCGCCTCTTTCTCCTTCTGCTCCCTGCGTTTCTGCTCCTGTATTCTTTTATATTCCTCACGGGCTTGCACCAGGGAAGTGGTGTCAAGTCCGAGAGCCTCGAACACGCGAACGGAGATCAAATTGACGAAGGCTCCTCTTTCCGCACTTTGAAGCGTATCCGCAATCCAGTTCCTGCAATAGGTGGCGGCTTCCTCTCTGCAATCTTCTCCCTTGAGAAACCGGCGTGAATACTGCCCGCTGGAAAAATAAACGTTTTCAATCCGGCAGACCACATGGAAACAGTCATCGTCTTCATTCCCGTCTTCGTTCTTTCTTGACAGGGAGAGATATACATTCTTCGCATACGGCTCCAGTTCCATATAAGAAGCCACGACGGTATTCCCGTCAGACTTGTACTTGAACACTTTTGCTTTCATTGTTACATTTTTTTTGATTGTCCGTTCATATAATCCGTAATTCTCATTTCCAGTTCATCGTATATCCGGTTGAACAGTTCCTGGTACTCTTCCAGAAAAGCCCCGTCCGTATCGCACATGTCTTCGAGTGTCTTTCCATTTGCACGGCACAGCTCCGTATCGGCCAGCTCACAGACAATCTCGCTGAGCATCGAGCGGTCCTTGTCTTCGGGAAGCAGCCCTCCTTTTTTCAGAAGGCAGTAGTTACGGATATTGATTCGCAAATACAGGTCCGCCTCTTTCCACCGTCCATCGGGAAAAAGAGAGAATGCCTGTTTCAGTCCGTCGGGCTGTCCGCCCCACCATTCGTTCAAATTGTTCGGTTCCATATTGATAAGTTTAATTGATTACTGTCTGTTTGGTTTGCCATTGCCGATGGGCGGTGATGTATTCCTGTCGTTCCTTCTCCAGTAACGCTTCTGCTTCGGGAGTGTAGCCGATAAAACGAATGTAACCGCCGTTATAGCCTGTAAGCTTGCACCGAATACCGGCTTTCTCCAATTTGTCGATCCGTTTCTGAGCCAGTTTCGCGCTTGAATAATCCTTCGGCCAGAAATAATGCTCTCCGTGTGAGCCGTAATGGTCTTCTCCGAATATCATTTCGCCGGAATGCCTCCTGTGCTCGATAAAATCAAAGCGGGCTGTGCCCAACGCCTGCCTGATGGCCTTGTGTGCCGGACCTTCGGGATGCTTGAACACTTCCGGCTTGTCCTTCCCCTTACAGTCAAGTTTCGGCAGTTCCACCTTGTAAGGCTTCCGGTAACTCCCTATAGCCAATGTCAGGTAGAAATTGGTATGGAAATAATCCGTCATCGCATCGCTGTCATCGAAGTTGTATGACATGACAAAGTCACAGACATTCAGCATCACCTCCTTGGCACGGTCTGTAAGATCGGGGTTTCGCTCTATGTTGTAGTGGTTGATATGATCCTGTACTTTGCCGGATTCCCTGGTGAACGCCTCAAAGTCCGCGCTCATCAGTTTGATGTAAATGGAATTGTAGTTCTCCCGTCTGACGGAGAACTTATATCTCGGATAGATTTCCTTTAGCCAAGTTCTCACAAGTTCTACGATTTCAGGGGCATGTTGCCCTTTGTAGTTGCGACCTTTCCAACGGTATTCATTATACACGTACTCGGTATATTCCTTTGCCGTGGCACCCGAATAGTCATGTTCATACCCGGTTGATGCGGCAGAGACATCCGGTTTGTCTTTCCAGACTTCAAAAAGCCTTTCAAACTCGGTGTTCACCTGTTGCATGATGGCAGTGTCGCCACCCTTGTCCGGGTGGTGCTGCAATGCCAGACGGCGGTATTCCTTCTTCAGGTCCGCCAATGAATGTATGTTATGAAAATAAGCCATAGCTATAGGTATTTATGCCCCTGCGAGGCGGTTGATAAAATATTCCTGGTTGTCAAGGTCAAGTCCGAGGTTGCTGCACGCCATTTCGATGTCATCTTCCCTCAGGTCGTCCGCCTCCTGCAACTCGCGCAGGTACCGGATTTCAGAATCCAAGTATTCCTGCGCTTCCATATGGCTGCAACTGCATGAGTTGCTAATCTGTTCAATGATGTTAATCTGCATATTATTCGTTTTTAGAATTATACCTGTTGTAAATTTCCCGTTTATGTTCGTAGTCCCGGCTGTTCCACCATTGGTCTGCCGCATCAATGAATGTCTGCGTGTTTTCGGAAGGCGGAGAGTCACAGACTTTCAACCCTGTGATTTGTTCCTTTGTTTCAAAACCGCACGACTCCCACCAGCCCTGCATCTTTTGTGTGAACTCCGCCTTAGTACAGAAAAAGACCTGAACGCCACATTCTTCGCACCATTTCCCATCGCACCACAGCCCGTTATTGTCATCATGCACATAGCTGATACGTTCATCCGTATTGGCGTTTATCCATGCTTGGATTTCCAACTGCCGTGAACCGCATTCTTTACAGACAAGGATGTCGGAATCGTCCGGCTCTTTTCTGAAAGCCCTGCCGTCATAGAGTGTAACGGCACGTTCCACGAGCAATTTCTGGTTGTTTTCCGATAACTCGGCAAAGAACCGTTCCGCCGCGCCGAATATGGACTTGTCCGCCAATGCGGACCATTTATCCCAGAAGTGCCGGTACATATCTCCAAATACGGCCTTGCATTCTTCCTTGCTCCAGGCGTTCCACATATAGTAGAAGAAGCTGGAGACTGCGTTTTCCGCTTGATATTTCATTGTTCTTCAGTTTGTGGTTCTACTTTTTTGCTCTCTTCCAGTTGCTGCCATACAGCCTCATACATTCCGGAAAGCCAGTCGATGTTACTGGCTCCGAGTTCGAACGGGCTGTAACATTCCACTTCATCACCGCTTTCTTTCTCTTCGGCAAGGACGGTCAGGCTGCTGTCCGTTACCCGGAGTCCTGTCACCCTGCATTCGTAGGGGTCTCCGTTCTTGCCAAACCATATCACCCAGACCGGGTCATAATCCTCTTCCGGAAACCGTATCGCGTTCATGGCATGGTCATGGAGCAACTGCCGTATCGCTTCGATGATGTCTTTTCGCAGTTCTTCGATCCTGTCTCCGAACACCGACATGGGGGATTTCCCGCCTCGCTGCCTTACGGAGAGAACCTGCAAGTCCGGATGACAACCGAACTTCCAGTCCGTCACTTCATCGTCATCCCGCGTTGTGTGGATGTTGCCGCCCAATACCAGACCGCAGTCTTCCGCCACCATGCTTTCCGCTTCTTCACGGTCTTCCGCCACCACTGTGTAAGTACCCTCGAAGATGTACCTTACTTTTACATCGTATTTTTCCATAATCTTCTATGATTTGATTGTTGATTAGTTGATTTTATCAGGATACAATGCGAACCGCATCTCCGAAAAAGGAGTCGTCCACCCCATATACATGCCGGACCGAACAGTCATATTTGGAACGTTCGTCATCCAGCCGGAAGCGGAAACCATGATAGTCCTTGACTTCCAATTTCAGCTTTACGTCCCGTTTCAGTTCCATTTCAAGCAGGCTTCCACCACCATACGTCGAACTGAAAAGTCCGCAACAGTTGCCTTTGGGGATAATGACCTCTTTCAATGAAAAGTCGGCTTCATACAGCTCTTTCAGGCTTACCCTGCCGATGTAAGTCAGCAGGTTCGCCCCGCAGCAGGAATTGATAAGTTCCTCGTAGAATTGTTCGTAGGAAACCTGCTCCTTGCCGTTCCGGTTCTTACGGTTCGGGAAACGCCCGTAAGCCCTGTAGCCGTGCTCTGTCAAGATTTTCTTTACTCTCGCCGGATTGAGGTTCAGGCTGTCCACCATGTCCCCGAAGTAGGATTCCTCGTACCTGTAACCGCCTTGCGATTCAAACCAGTTGGAGTTGATGCAGTCATAGTTGGAAAGCATCTCCACACGGATAGGAATGTCGTCCGTGTGCCTTACCAATTCCTTCACCACGTCCGAATCGTTGCGGCTGTAAATCTCGTCACGGATTTCATCTTCGTATTCATCGAAGAAGTCATCGACCGCTTCCCCGTCAAAGTCATGGAATACGGCACATTCCTCTTTCAGTTTCGCAATAATCTCACGGACAGCTTCCCATTCGGCATCGCTGTACCACTCGTCTGCCTTTTCCCACAAATGTTCGCGGCTCTTGCTGTCAAGGCATTTTTGAATCAGTCCGCAATGATTGTCAAGATTGTCATTGTAGTCCGTCCATATTAGTGTATAGGCCGGTTCCATCAGGGATTTGATGAAATCCAATGTCAATGTTTTCTGTTCATCCATTTCTGTTACCTGTGTACGGCAGGATTCCTTTTCCCGTACATACCGTTATAAATGACGGAAGCGGCCTTCAAGCCGCCTCCGTGTTGTTTCCTAACCATACAGTTCCTTCACGATCTTGTCATATATTTCCTTTGCCATTTCCGTATTCCGGTTGAAGTGGAAATAAGCCGTGTATCTGTATCCTGTTCTTGGCACTCCTCCGCACTGCTGTATTGCCCTGTCTATCTCCCAGTCGATATCACCTATGCCAAGAGATATGCTTGTGCCATGCAGCATACACCGTGCGAGTTTCAATGCGGAATCTGTCTTGTCTTCCTTGCGCAACCGGTCGAAAGCCATCAGCGCGATTTGTCTGTTTGAAATCTTTATCTCTTCCATATATTTTGCATCTGTTTGGGTCAGACAATCCCGGTAAGTTGCCTGAATCGCGCAACTATTTCATTGCATTTGCTTTGGGCAAGTTCCTCATATTTTTTGCAAATGGCACAGTATGCCTTCCAAGGTTGGCCTCTAAGCTCGTGCTCGTATGAGGACCTGACCAATTCCGGATATTCTTCAAAAAGTGTCTTGAATGCTTTACGCCATTTGCGCCCTTGCCACAATCCGTTTGCTATCAATGTTATGAATTCAAACATCTGTTCGTCTGTTTTCACATCCAATGCATAAAAATGGTCTGTTGTCGGCCACACGTTGTTGGAATGCTGCCAAGTTTCTATCTGCTTGGTTTTGGCATTGTATGCCATTCTTGTAATTACCTGGTGACTCATATTGATATGTTTTTAGTTCATTACCGTATTGTCTCTTTTCCTGTCACGGCTTGCCAGCATCCCGAAATGGATGCTGAATATGCGCCGGCTGAAGCAGAGCGGCGAGTTGTATTCCACCCGTTGCCACAGGGTAAAGTGGTTGTCGGAGAATGACCATCTGAAATATCCTGACAACGAGCCGAATAGCGGATTGGCATTCCTGTTTATCAGGAACCTGTTCACATCCACGATGTGCCCTGCCGTCAGGAGAATGTTCAGTATCTCCACAAACGCCATTTGCGAATAGGGGTCAACCGGCATTACCGGTCCTTTGAAGTTGATTTCCATCTTGTATATGTTTATACGCTTTAATCGTAATTGTCATCGAATACCTCGAAGCGGGGAATACCCGTGTCGAAATAGTTGCTTGATATGCCCGGATAGTACAGCAGGCTGTCATCCCCGCTGTCCGGGCAAGGCTCATCGTCGATATAGGCCGCATTTCCATAAAGTTCGATATAGTGCGCCACCAGCAGGTGCGGGTCTTCCGTACTGATGTCATGCCCGTAACGGTCACACCAGTCGAAGAAGCAATCCTTGTCGGGTTCCTCCAGCTGTTCCATCGCCTCCCTTATCTCGAAGAAGTTGGAACACAGCCATTCCCGGTTGATGAGCAGGTCCGGGATTTCCTCCCATCTCGTGTACCTGTATTCCGGAGTTTCCTCTTCGGGAAACAGTTCGGAGCAGGTGCACAGGAATTCCCCCATGTCGCCGAAGTCGGACATTTGCAGCAGGTTGTCTTTTTCCTGCCCCATGTCTATGAGATGCTGCGTGGTCACTGCCACTTCTGCCTGATTCAAGTCCATGATATTCTTCATTATAGTTTATGATTCGGAACCGGGGATTTCATTCCACAGGCTCCAAAAGGTCCGCACCCCGGCAGTGCAGGGTTTTTCGGGATAATACCGGAGCCTCCGGCGAGGATGATTTTCCCGAAAACCGCTTGCGGCATGACCTTGCCCTGCCGGTAAGGGGGCGGGCTACCTTTGCCTGTGGAATGGAATCTGCGGTTTCTCATTTGTTTTTCCATTTTTCAGTTCATGATGCGCTGGCTTCCCCAGCTGATGTGTATCTTGCCTTCGCTGTCCCGTTCCCTGACCAGCAGGCTCTCGATGACGGACATGGTGACGTCGAACTCCTCGAAGATTTCCGACTGTTCCTTTACTTCGCCCGTCTTGATGAACTCGTTCAGCCGCTCTTTGGTAAGCACCAGCGCCATCAGGTTCTGCTCCACGGAGTCCTTGTAGGTGACATAATGCACGTCCTTCAGCTCTTTGGAGTCGAGACGGATGAAACGGAAGTAGAACTGCTCCATCTTCGGGATGTTCCATTGCAGGGATTCAAGTATCACGTCGTTGCAGGTGGGTATGTTCACCGAACTGCTCAGGCTCTGCTGCGTGCATACCAGTATGCCGTTGATGGTGGAATCGAACTCCGTCACGATGCTTTGCCGTTTCTTGAACGCCACGTCGCCCTTGACCACAAATACGGGACGGTCAGGAAAACATTCGCGAAGACGGCTCTCGTAAAGGTCGAATGCGGCTATGGACGTGCAGCCGACAGCCACCTTGCCGGGTATCTTCCGTACCAGCCTTTCGATGTACCTTGTCTTGTTCGGAATCCCGTCTCCGGAATAGCCCTCTATCAGGTGTGGGACGGAGCAGGCCTTGATGAGCAGCTTGATCCGGCGCATAAGCCGGAGTCCGGCATCCTTCTTTGCATCCCCCGTGCTGTTGTAATACAGTTCGCAGATGCGGCAGAACTCCTCGATGATGACACGGTAAACCTCACGCTCGCCGTCGGACGGGCTGACGGTATGTGTCCGTATCTTGTATTTCTCTCCTGCAAAGTCCCTGAACTTGCGTGTAATGACGGTCTTCCCGATAAGGCCGGCCAGCTCCTCCTTGTTATAGACATCCTGGTTCTGCTTCTCAATGCCGAACACGGTGGATTTCCCCGGACAGTGGCAGGCACGGAAAAGCACATGCCCCCTGAAAGCGGGGAACGGCTCACCATAGTGCGGATTGTTATCTTCCTCTATCTCCTTGTCCCTGTTCTCGTGGTACACACGACTGCTCCAACAGACCATGTTTATGGAATTGTTATATAACAGCTCAAACTGGCTGTACAGTTCGGCGATGTTGTTGCGTGTGGTCGTACCGGTGTCGAGTATCTTGTATTTGAGGCGGCGGAAGAGACCGAGGATATGCCTTGTACGTTGTGACGACGGGTTGGTTATCTCGTCCGACTCGTCGAAAACAAGGCACAGTTTTCTTGAACTGCGTTTGACAAACCTTGCCATGCCCCGTTTCAGCTTGCCGAGCATGGAGGTGGATAGGACGATGAACACGCCTTCCGGCACAGCTTCCAGGTCGGCATTGTTCCTTGCCACCCGGAACTGTTCCCTGTTTATCGAGAGGAAGGGTATCCATGTCATATTGGTGGCGATGGCAGGAGCCAGTATGATGACATTCCGTACTTTGCGGAATTTGAGCAGGTATTTGGCACGATGGTACACGGCGGCTGTCTTGCCAGAGCCTTGCTGCCAGTTCAGCAGCGCGTGGCGTTTCTGCAAGACGAGGTTCAGGTCGTGTTTCTGGAGCGTGGTAAACTCGCAGGTCTCGCCGTCCTTGTTGATGAATGCACACCGGTCCAGGTATTCTTTCAGCCTGCCATCTTCCTCCATTTCCGGGAACTGCCGGTTCTGCATTTCGTACTCTCTCCGCTTGCGTCGGATCAGTTTCTCCGCCGCACGGATTTGATGCATGTTCTTTTCTGTCGGCACTTCCGGCATGGGCAGTTCAGTACGTTCCAGCACGAGGTCGTTGATACTTGCCGCCTTGTGCGGAACTTTGTCAAGGAGTCGCGGAGCATATTGTTTCAGTTTGAAGCCGTATGAGGTCTTCACCAATGCCACTTCCTTGCGAGGTACGGTATTTTGCGAGGTGATGTACCTGCGGATGACGGCAAGCACTTTCTTCGGGGTCAGTTTGTTCTTCTCCCATTGCTCCACCTGCTCCCGCGTGGCGTTCTCAGGCGGTTTCTGGTTACGGAACTTCGTGACCAACGCTTCCGCCTTGTCTATATGTTTGTTCAACTTGGCGTGCGCCTTCAGCTCGTACATGTACTTGGCAAGTTTGTACTCGAACAGCTCAAGTTCTTCCTTGTTGATCCGGTTGGTTTCGCGCATCAGGTCGAAACGCAACCGGTGTTTCATCGCCCTTGCCTCGCCGATGCGCTTTTTCAGCTCGTCCGCCGTTATGAATTCTTCCGCGTTGTAAGCCTGCATCTTGATGTGGCCCGATTTACGGAGAAATACCATGATTTTCGTATTGAAGTCATGGACTCCGACTGCGGCAAAGGCTGACGGGCCCAACTTCGTCTGACCGACAAATGAGAATCTGCCGTTTATACCGGCTATCCGTGTCTTCTCCCAGAACCCGCTCTGCATGAAGGAACAGGGCACGATGACCATCAGGATTCCTGCCGGATTGAGCACATCGTAAGCCTTGTCCATATAGTATTCCTGCGACAGTTTGTAGTCGAACTTCAAGTTAAAAGGAGGATTGCCGATGATAACATCGAAACGTTGTTCCGGATAGTATTGCCGGATGTCGCATTTCTCGATATGGGCTTCCGGGTAGAGGTATCGTGCGACAGACACGGCCTTGCCGTCTATGTCGAAGCCGTAGGCATTATGCGGGTTGGGCAGATGGTTGAAGAAATTGCCCATACCGCAACACATGTCAAGAACCATTTCGGATGAGACAGGACACAGCATATCCACCATGTCCCGGCATATTTCATGCGGGGTGAAGAACTGTCCCATCTCGAACTCCTTCTTCGCTTCGGCATACTCGTGGTAGCTGGCAAAGTCGGACTGTTTGAGGTTGTGCAGCCCTCCGATACCGGTATAGCAGTTGTAGATGCTCTCCGCCGGAATGAGGTTCTTGCCGGAGTCTATGGCGAAAAGTATCTTCTCGTTGACTTCGGCACGCATACCTTGCGGTATCTGTTGGGGGATGATGGCATACATGACTTTATCTGTTTATCGTTAAAAATGAAAACACCCCGCAAGGATTGCCTTACGGGGTGCTGTGTAAATCTTATCATGGTCAGTTTTCTCTTAGGGTGATTTCATCCAGATGCAGACGCTTGAAACAACTTTCGGCTGCCGCACTGTCCTTGAACCGGACATCGATACGTCCGTTCTTGTAGAATCGGATTTGCTCGGCATTGGTGGTCGTAAGGTCGTACCAGTCTGTGACAGAAATGTCGTTGTCATCAAAACGGATAATCATCTTTGAATTTCCATTCAGTATGTCATCCGCACCGTAGGCAATGCCGGCACACAGGGTTTCCAGTTCTCCGCCGTAGTTGTAGGAGATTCTGTTCCTTTGGTTGTATTGCATGGAAAAATCGTCGAAACGGATGATTTCGGGAAAGATTATCTTGTCCTTCTTCAACTCCGTCTTGACTTTGCTCCAGTATGCCGGTCTGACAACTTTGCTCAGGCGTGCGAGCAGTTCTTCCACGGCCGTTTCCCGGAAACTCTTGCCGCCCAAGTGTTCGATGACTACATCTACATATGTGTCATAAACAGGACGGAAGCCCATCGGAAGGGTCTTTTCGTCTATTTTATACTCAGGAACCGACACTTTGTAAGTCCTGTTGAAATAAGAAATGATGCGGTTCGCAAAATTCGCGTTGGCGTTTCGGTTCTTATCTACCAGATCGTTAATCAGGTCAAACGGTTTGAACTCGTTGTGTGAATAGTCTTCCCTGTCGTTATGGTAAGTGTAGAAATCACGCATGGAAACCTTGCCGTTTTCTTCGTAATGGAACTTACGTTCGGCTTGATATTGTTCGGCTTCTTCCTTGAAGACGGCGTACCAGCGGTCAATCTGGTCGAGTGTCTTGTAAAGCAGGTTTTGCTGCGTCTGGCAATAGACACGGTCCTGTTCCGTAATCTTGTCCTCGTTTCTCACTTGTACGCTCAGAATGCCTTGAAGCAGGTCGGGAGCGTTGCCGGCCTTGGGTGCTGTTGTCGTTTGCATATCTGTTAGGGTTAAATGTTAAAAATTATCCGGTTTAATCCGGTAGAAATAAGTGATGTGCTTTTCCATGTCCTTGACTATCTTGACCTGCTCGGGATGGAAGTTGAGCTTTCGCTCTACGGCAGGGATTTTTATCTTTTCCCATTCGGCGGAAGGTAAGAACACATATTCCCGACGGAAACACCATAACACGATTTGATTATCCCAATTTCCCTTGAACACCGTTCCTTCGTAGTCCTTCAGGAACTGCCGGAACTCGGCTTCGTCCCGAAAAGCGATGTCAAAGCCTTGATAGAGATTGCCGTTTTCCGATTCCTCCCTTTTGTGTAGGTAGAACTTCCGGTAGGTCTCGGTCGTGAAATCTCCATACCTGGGATTGGGTTCGGCATAAAACCATAACGGTACCTTAGCCAGAAATGACACCGAACCGTTGGCGCAAGCACCGCAATGCCCCCAGTCCTTGAACACCCCTTCCGTCCATTTCAGGAATTTCAGTTCCTCCGGATTCACGGAATGGAATGCGCCTCCGCTGACACTCAGACGGATATTGCCGTCCTCTTCCCACACGAAAGGCACATACGGCTGTTCGCATACGGAAAGATATCCTTCTTTTGCACTCCTGCTGTCAATAAGGGCGTTTCCGTAATAATCCCCGTGTTCGGTTACATATACCAGCCTGTCTCCGATTTGCGGTGTAATCTTAGAGCGTGTCCGCTCAATGAGTTCCACATAACTGTTGGCCATATCCACATCTTCCTGTGTCAGCCAATGCTGGTGGTCGTATGAAACATTCCGCTCTCTGAGTGTTTCGATACTGTACTTTTCTTTTGTTACCTGCTGTGACATAACAATTTATTTTTAGTGATCCGGCTTTTCGGGGCCGGAGTTCCCGTAACTACAGGCCATAAAAGGTCGTGTCCCGTACATGCAAGGTTGGCGGGAAAAATACCGCAAGCCCTCCGGGCGAGGATGATTTTTCCACGACACCCGGAGGGCTTGACCTTGCTTGTACGAGCAGGACACGGGTTACCTTTGCCTGTGAGTTACGGGGATTCGGCTACGGTATGGCTGTCATGTCCGCTGTATATGTTTCTTGAAATGACCGTGATATTTTATGCCCGAAAATTACCGGCAATCACGAAAAAATGCTACCTTTGCATCAAGAAAAAAGAGTTATTTGAAAGCATGAGGAATATAGTGATTCTAAACAGCTTGGAATTTTCTTATCCGTTGCCCGTTCTCATGCGAGTTTTCTACAAAGCGTTGATAATCAAATAAGATACTTCAGATTACAACAAATATATATAATCTTACGCTATATAAACAATATCTTAAAACCTTATTCGATATAATACTTATTAGAATATTTTTAAATACTATAAATATTTTACTCTACGATATGCCCCGTACAATCTGCGCCAAACGATTTTCCGTTCTAAGCCAAACGATTTTTCAATCTACTGAGAACGATTTTCAGATATGCCGACATCCGCTTTACGAGCTTTACCGTGCCGAACACCAGATAAAAAGGAGATGTGGGTGTTTTCCGGAGAGTATTCTCCGCTTCTCCACCTCCCACAAACGGTTTTTCACCCGAAAAGGTTCGCTTCCTTCAGACCTCTTCTATATCAACGTTTTAAGGTGAACTTTCTGCCTTTACATCCTTCACCGGGATTTCACTGGGAAATGATACACAGCATACAGATTCCAATTTACAAATGTAAACCACCTGGTAATCAACGGGGTTATGGTGAAGGGCTTGACAAAGGCTTTTTCACGTCGTATATTTGCGGGCAGAAAACAGCCCCTAAACACAGCTACTATGGATTTCAAAAGGATTGCACATAATGCCGTAAGGCGGTGGAACGAAAAACGAACGGCAAGAAAGACGATTGGTACGACCCACGTCGCCATACCGCAGGCGGAAACGCTCCCGAAAGCCGCTAACCTCGAATCCGCCCTCGGCGGCTTCCTCGCCGAACGATACGAGTTCCGTTTCAACGTGCTCACAGAAGCCACGGAATTCCGCCACCTGTCTGATGAGGGAAACGGGACCTTCCGGCCCGCCACGGAACGAGACCTGAACGCCATCTGCCTCGAGGCACACCGCCACGGCATCGACTGCTGGGACCGCGACGTGGCACGCATGGTGCACTCTGCCGATGTACGGGAATACCATCCCTTCCGGCAGTATTTCCAACGGCTCCCGGCATGGGACGGGCGCGACCGGCTGCACGACCTGGCCACCCGTGTGTCGGACAGTCCCCTGTGGATACAAGCCTTCCACCGGTGGATGCTCGGACTGGCCGCGCAATGGGCCGGACTCTCCGACGGACTGCACGCACACAGCACCGCGCCCCTGCTCGTCAGCGACGAACAAGGACTCGGAAAGTCCACCTTCTGCCGCGCCCTGCTGCCACCGGAGTTGCAGGATTACTACACCGACAGCGTGGACCTCGCGCATCCCGACAAGGTGGAACGGCAACTCACCGAGATGGGGCTGCTGAACCTGGACGAGTTCGACCGCATACCCGAGAAGAAACACCCGCTCCTGAAGAACCTCATGCAGCTCTCCGCCCTCAACCTGCGCAAGGCGTACCGGCGGCACAGCCAAGCCCTGCCGCGCATCGCCTCCTTCATCGGCACATCCAACTCGCGCGAACTGCTTTCCGACCCTTCGGGAAGCCGCCGCTTCATCTGTGTGCTCGTGGAGCATCCCATTGACTGCACGGGCATCGACCACGCGCAAATCTACGCCCAACTGAAAGCGAAATTGGAAAGAGGGGAACGGTACTGGTTCAGCCACGGAGAAGAGAACGCTCTAAGGCTGCACAACGCGGCTTTCTACCGCATCTGCCCGGCCGGGGAAGTGTTGCGCCGCTACTATCGTGCGGCTCAGCCAGGCGAGAAGGTACGCCCGCTTTCGCTGCCCGAAATTTTCGCACGGTTGCGGCGGCAGGAACCCGGAGCGATGGCAAGCATAACGCTGCCCAAGCTGGCTCAAGCCCTCGTAGCCGCAGGAGTACAGAAAATACACACACATTACGGAAACCGGTACCGCGTGGCAGAAATATGAAAAAACGCCCGCAACATTTGGCCATTCCGACGAAAAGCCGTAATTTTGCACCGCTTTTCAGCATCATCGAAAGATGCACACATCGTGTGATGGTGAGATTAAGCATAAATCACTTAATTTAGAGTAACACAAAAAAATTAATGCAATGAAAGAAATTAATGTAAAAGGTACAGCAAGAGCTGCATTCGGCAAGAAGGCTGCGCATGAGATCCGTAAAGCTAACGCCGTACCCTGTAACTTGTATGGAGAAGCAAAAGACGAAAACGGTGCACCGGTCGCATTGCCCTTCACCGTAACAAACGACGAACTGCGCAATCTGATTTATTCTCCGGACATCTATGCCGTAAACCTGAATATCGATGGCAAAGAGTGTAAAGCCATTCTGAAAGAAATTCAGTTCCACCCCGTAAAAGATAACGTACTGCACGTGGATTTTTATGAAATCACCGACACGAAGCCCATCGTGATGGAAGTGCCCATCAAACTGAACGGTTTGGCTGAAGGTGTGAAAGCCGGTGGTCGTCTGGCTGCATCCGTACGTAAATTGAAAGTAAAAGCTGTTTATACCAATATCCCCGAACGCCTGAACATCGACGTGACGAGCTTGGGTCTGGGCAAGACTATCAAAGTCGGCGAACTGCATTTCGAAGGTTTGGAATTGGTTACCAGCAAAGAAGTTGTCGTTTGCCAGGTTAAGATGACGCGTGGTGCAAGATCTGCCGCATCTGCTGACAATTAATCCATAAACTGCGAATGAAATACTTAATTGTCGGTTTGGGCAATATCGGAAGCGAATATGCCGGAACCCGTCACAATATAGGTTTTAGAGTATTGGACGCCTTGGCTAAGGCGTCCAATCTTGTTTTTGAGGACAAACGCTACGGCGCTGTGGCTTCCCTCTCGCTGAAAGGGCAGCAACTGGTGCTTTTGAAACCGTCCACCTACATGAATTTGAGCGGAAACGCCGTCAGGTACTGGATGAACAAAGAGAACGTTCCTCTTGAACGTATCCTGGTGGTCGTAGACGATTTGGCCCTCCCCTTCGGTGCCCTGCGTATGAAACCAAGCGGAAGTGATGCCGGTCATAACGGATTGAAAAACATTGCCTCCGTCTTAGGTACACAGGCATACGCCCGTCTAAGGTTCGGCATCGGTAACGATTTCCCCCGGGGCGGACAAATCGGCTTCGTACTGGGACAATTCACGGAAGAGGACTTGAAAACCATGGACGAACGGGTGGGACTGGCTTGCGAAATGATAAAAAGCTTCTGTCTGGCCGGTATCCAGATTACCATGAACCAATTCAACAAGAAGTAGAAGAACGTATGAATGAAGCGAGAATAGACAAGTGGCTGTGGGCCGCCCGCATCTTCAAGACACGTTCGATGGCCGCCGCAGCCTGCAAGAAAGGTCAGGTTTCCATGAAGGGGGCGCAACTGAAACCTTCACGTACCGTCAAACCCGGCGATGTCATTGAAGTGCGCAAACCTCCTGTCACTTATTCTTTTAAGGTCAAGCAGACCATAGAAAAACGTGTCGGTGCCAAGCTGATTCCGGAAATACTGGAAAACGTCACTCCGCCGGAACAATACGAACTTCTGGAGATGAGCCGCCTGAGCGGCTTCGTCGGCCGCGCCCGTGGAACCGGACGCCCTACGAAGAAAGACCGCCGGAGCTTGGAGGAGTTCACCACACCCGAATATTTGGACGACCTGTTGTTCGACTTCGATGTCGAGGACGAAGAAGGCGGGGAAGACAATTAAGGCTTACCGGAAAAAAGCCGGGAAAGGGCTTCCTTCTCCCCTACTAGCCAAATGATGTCTCCGACACGGAAAACCCTCTCGGCCTCCGGCTTCTCCAATATACCGTCGGGGGTCTCAATACCTACAATCATACAGTGGTACCGGTCGCGGATGCCACTGTTTTTTATTTTCACCCCTACGAATCCGGACACCTCGGTAATCAGGAACTGTTTCAACTGCATCTCACGGTCCTGATATTCCGCCTCTACAATGACCGTATTCGCCAATGCACCGGAAAAACGTTCTATCTGTTCGTCCGTACCTATCACCTGAATATGGTCGCGAGGATAAATACGGTCATTGCCGTTGGGAATATTCATATAGTGCGTTCCGCGAATAATGGAAACGACGTTGACCTCATAACGTTGCCCTAATTTTAAATCACCCAGTAAACGACCTCCCCAAATAGACTCTTCCGGAACTTCAAAGTCTGCCAGATGCAAATCCTTAGACAGCAGCCGTTCGGCATAACCGGGCTGCACTTTACCATCGCGACGCGCCAGCATGTCCCGACTATGCAGATTGTCCATAAAGACTTTCTCCATCCGGATGGAATTCCGGCGCAACGGACTGGACAAGGAGATGCCCCCGACAATCAACAGGGCCAATAGCAGCAACAAGGGGTCGGCAAACGGCACTAAAAAGCGAATGATATAAAAAATGAGCATACAGACCACCACCGCCCTTACAATGAGCGTAAAGACCAACGGCAAACGGTTGTAACGGCTTTCCTTCCACAAGGCCTGAAACAAAGACGAACGGCGGCCGCGTGCCATGATACCCCGCAAAAAAGGAGCGATGCAAAGCAGTGTGACAACTCCGCAAAGCGCATTCGCCCACCAATGGGGCAGTATCTCTCGGGTAAAGGGTAACAAAAAACGGAAAGACAGCGCAATGACCGTCACGGAAAGAATCGTGAAGACCACAATCTGCCTCAACATGGCGGAAATCAGTTTCTTCCAATTTCCGGAATGGCTCTGCACCACCGTGCCCGGCGTATAGCGTTCCAACCACGCCACCCAACCGTGGGGCAACACGCGGCACAACCAGCAATAAGCCGGACCGGAGGCTTTCAGCATATAAGGCGTAGTGAAAGTCGTCACTACGGAAACGGCTACCACAATAGGATAGAGATAATGGCTCGTCACGCCGAGCGACATCCCCAAAGAAGCGATGATAAAAGCAAACTCCCCGATTTGCGACATACTGAAACCGCACTTCATCGCCTCTTTCAACGGCTGCCCGGCCAATACGAAACCGAACGTCCCGAAAAAAGCTTGCCCCACGATGATGGTCAAGGTCAAGGCCGCTATCGGCCAGGCATACTCAACCAATACTTCCGGGTCTACCAACATCCCCACAGACACGAAGAAGATGGCACCGAACAAATCCTTCACCGGAGCCACCAGCTTTTCTATCCGCTCGGCTTCTACCGTCTCGGCCAAGATGGAACCTACCACAAAGGCACCGAACGCCGCACTAAAACCCGACTCCACAGCCACCACGGCCATGACGAAGCAAAGCGCCAACGACACGATCAACAAGGTCTCGCTATTCAGGAACTTCCGGTTTTTCCTTAATATAATAGGTATGAGGTATAATCCGACCACAAACCAAAGTATCAGGAAAAAGCCCAAACGGAGCAATCCTTCTATCATTTCCTCTCCTTCTATATTATGGCTCACAGCCAAAGTGGACAACATCACCATCAACACAATGGCCAGTATGTCCTCCAGTATCAGTACGCTGAGCACGACTCCCGCAAACTTCTTCTGCAAAACACCCAAATCCTGAAAAGCCTTGTATATAATGGTAGTGGAGGACATGGCCAACATTCCGCCCAGATAGATGCAATCCATGCTCTTCCATCCGAACAGATGCCCGACGGACGTGCCCAGAAACATCATGCAGAATATAATGGTAAGGGCGGCAATGACCGGTGCCGCCCCCATTTTGAGTATTTTCTTGAAGCTGAACTCCAATCCCAACGTAAACAACAAGATTATGACACCGATTTGTGCCCAAATGTCGATACTGCCCGAGTCATGTACCGACGGGGTATAAATGAAATGAGGCCCCGCAATAAAACCCGCCACAATATACCCTAAGACTACCGGCTGCTTCAACCACTTGAATAAAAGAGAAACCACAGCGGCAATCAGCAAGATCAACGCCAAATCTTGAATCAACGTCGGAATCTGTTCCATTTTCTACTATCTTAAGGCCGTCAACTCTGCTATCTTCACAATGGTCATCATCGCCTTTTCCATACTTTGTACCGGAACAAACTCATGGCGCCCGTGAAAATTCAGTCCTCCTGCAAAAATGTTAGGGCACGGCAATCCTTTGAATGAAAGCTGCGCCCCGTCTGTTCCCCCGCGAATCGCCTTCACCCGACATTCCACGCCGGATGCCTCGATGGCTTTCTTCGCAATGTCGATGATATGCATCACCGGCTCCACCTTCTCGCGCATGTTGTAATATTGGTCACGCACCTCGACCGTCACCGTACCCTCCCCGTTTTCCGCATTCAGTTCTTCCGCCAACTGCCGCACGAATGCCTTACGGTTTTCAAACTTCTGCCGGTCGTGGTCGCGTATGATATAAGACAAGACGGTTTCCTCCACCGTACCTTTCATACCCGTCAGGTGGTAGAAGCCTTCATAGCCTTCCGTGGTTTGCGGGGTTTCGTCCGAAGGCATTCTGCGGATGAACTCGGCCGCCACCAACATGGAATTCCTCATCTTGCCTTTGGCATATCCGGGATGCACGTTCAGCCCTCTCACCGTCACCTTGGCCGCCGCAGCGTTGAAATTCTCGAACTCCAGTTCACCGACTTCTCCGCCATCCATAGTATAAGCCCACTCGCAGCCGAACTTCTCCACATCAAAAAGATGCGCTCCCATACCGATTTCTTCATCGGGATTAAAGCCCACCCTGATTCGGCCATGCTTGATTTCCGGATGTTCCTGAAGGTAGACCATAGCCTGTACGATTTCCGCAATACCGGCTTTGTCGTCAGCTCCCAACAAGGTATGGCCGTCCGTGACAATCAAATCCTCTCCCACATGGTCCGACAATTCGGGAAATTGTTTCGGCGAGGTGACAATTCCCTCTTCAGCGCACAATACAATGTCCCCACCATCGTATTGCTCCACGATTCGCGGCTTCACATCCTTTCCCGAGTAATCCGGCGAAGTATCGATATGAGCTATAAAGCCGATTGTAGGCACTTCGCGTTCCGTGTTTGCAGGCAACGTGGCGTACAAATATCCATGTTCGTCCAACGACACCTCCTCAAGCCCTATCGCTTTCAATTCGTTCTCCAAATATCGCGCAAACACCATCTGCTTGTCAGTACTCGGACAACCTTCTCCTTCTTCACTCGACTGCGTGTCAAAACTCACGTATTTCAAAAATCGTTCTATCAGTTCCATAATTCATCATTCGTTTAATCTAAGTCGTAAAATTAATCAATCCTACAGTTTTTCGCAATAAAGGACTACTTTTTTGTCCTTTTTTTATGTTATAAAACATGATAAGGCGATTTTCTCTAAAATAAATAGATTTATTTTTTGTGCACGCACACTTTTATTGTATATTTGACACCAAATAATTGACCTCATCAATAATGAAACCATGAAAGGAACTGTATTAGGATTTTACAGCATGTTACTCGGTTGTGCGGCTACATACGGACAACAGGATATCACATCCATTTATTTGGCCAATCCCTCTTTCGAAGAGGACGCAACGGCGTGTACACAGGATTCCCCCGACGCGATTTATGAAGGCAACGAAGGACTGCGGGGATGGAACCTGTCGCCCAAAGGATGGCAAACCACCAGTCCTGGCAAAGCACTTCTCATCAACAAGGAATGTGCCACGGACAACGGTTTCGGCAAAACGGAAGCAGCCGACGGAGAATTTGCCTACTACCAACGTTTCGGTTGGGGCAGTGCAAATTCGGAAATGCGGCAAACCACATCCACACCCTTGCCGGCCGGAGAATACGAACTAAAATTCTTCAGTAAGGCTTTTGCCGCCAACAATGCCGCGACCAGTGCGACCGTCACAGTCAGCGACGAAGCATTGAAATCGCTGGATAAACTGACGATAACCTGCACGAACGGAAGCGCAGGCATCATGGGAACTTCCTCATGGACGGAAAATTCCCTGAAATTCAAACTGGAGGAAGAATCCGCCATTACTCTGTCGGCACAAATGAGTTGGGGCAACGGCGGAAGCTGCATCGCATACGACCATTTTACGCTGACGCAACTGCCGGAGGGCAGCCTCGACCCCAACGCACCGAGTATTGAAGGCGGCACGGAAGACCAAGTGTCCTCCCCCACCGAAGGTGTCATATCCCATGAATTCGTGGAAGAATCCGCCATGCAGCAGGATCTGTTGCAAATGTTGGCCAACTCTCTGACATACGCCCATAATATATGGTACGACTGCGCGGCACCCAACAGTAAAGGGGAAACTTGCGGGTATTTCAAGGCGAACAGTGCCGGGCAAAGCAACGAGGACGGAGTGCGCACAAATGCCGACTTTTCCATGATTTGCGCCTTCCTTTGTAAATATGGCAAAGGTAAAGTCACCCTTCCGGAAGGCGTCACTTGGGACATGGTGAAGGACATGGCCATGAAGTCGCTCGTCTTCGGTTATTCCACCCATAAAGCCAATAAATTCAAAATTACTTCGGACAACAAATATTGGGGTTCCGTCAGCAATGCCGACCACGTATGGGAAAGTTCGCTTTGGGCCACGTCATTGGCATACGCCTCTTATTTCCTGAACGAAGAATTGGACGAGAGCCAAAAGACTTATATTTACAACATGATCAAGGCGGAATGCAATTACGAACTGGAGCGCAGCATTCCCACGGGGTACAACGGCGATACGAAAGCCGAAGAAAACGGTTGGGAAACCAATATCTTGTCCTGTGCTTTGGGGCTATACCCCGACGATGCACTGGCCCCCAAATGGTTCGACCGCCTGCGTGCGTTTGCCATCAATTGCTATTCGCACGTCGATGACGCCCAAAACACTACGGTCATCGACCCTGAATATGACGAGACCACCGTACAAGACCTGTACATCGGCAAAAACCTGTATGACGACTATACATTGCAAAACCACAATTACTTTCATACTTCTTACCAAAATGTCGTAATGCAGGAGCTAGGCGAATCCCATCTGGCTCTCCATCTGTTCCAAGGAGGAAACCCGAAATGGAAGACCAACGCCTTGATGCACAACAACCAGAAAGTCATGGACGAAGTGCTCTGCCGTCTGGCGTTGGCCGATGGAGAACTGGCTATGCCGAACGGCAACGACTGGAGCATGTTCCTCTACGACCAAATCACCAGCTACACCACGGCTGCCTGTTTCCTGCGCGACCCGAATGCTCTGATGCTGGAAAATCTGGCTTACAAACATATCAAGGCCCGACAGAGCACGACACAGGACGGAAGCTGGTTGCTCAACAGCGACATCGGCCCACGACGTATGGGTGTGGAAGGACATCGCGTCATGATGACTTACCTGATGCATGAACTGGCTTCTACGGCCGACATACAGGCCACATCCTGGAAAGACTTCAGCCAATCGCAGGAACAAGCCTACATCTTCACCCCGCAAAACATCGTACGGGCCAATACGCCCGACCGTTTCAGCGTATTCTCGTGGAGTAGCGGACTGAAGAGCTATACCGGATATATAGCGTCCAACAAACCTGACAAAAACAAAATCATCGTGCCCTATAAGAAGAACAACACGGGAAACATCCTGGGTTGGTACACCGTAAGCGGCAAGGCCACAGATGCCTCGCCCGTCATCAGCGGCATCTACGACCTGAACGGGAACAGTTACACCATGAACGGCAAGTTGATGACCAACGGGAACAGTCTGGAAAACAACTTCACTCTCTTCTCCACTCCGGGCAATGCTTTCATCTACATGGATTACGTGGTGGGCAAAACCAATGGAACCATTACCGAAGAGAAAGGCGGTCTGATGGCCATCAGCACCGATCCGTTCACCAAAGAGAAACGTACGCTCTACCATAGCAAAGGACGCCTGCAAACCGATGGCAGCCAGTTGAAATCATTCATGGGAAATTGGGTCAATATCGACAATGAAGTAGGAATCGTGAACACGGCCACCGACAAGTCCATCGCCTTCGGAGACCGTGAACTGAACAGTTCCATCTTCCTGTCCAAGATTTATCCGGTTTACTCGGCCGACGGACGTAGCTTCAGCAACGGAAGCATCGTAGACCGCCGACACATTATATATTATAGTAATGTGGACTCGGCCGACACGGAACAGTTGGCCGCTGACGTACTGTCCCTGACGGCACAAGTAGCCGAAGGTTGGAACGGCGTCATCGTCAGCGACCCTGACAGTGCGCGTTATCTACTGTTGAGCAACTATCTCGGAGAAACGGCCTGCACCCTGAAAGACATCCTCTTGCCAGACGGAGCACCGGTCTTCACGGAAATGACTGCCGTCAACGGACAAGGTGCCACGGCCACATTCCGCTGCGACGTGAACCACAGCGTAGCCAATACGCTCCGTGTATTCATCCAAGGCGACGGACTTTCCGCCCGACAGATGGAAAACGACTCTTGCGGTGCCTACCTCTATAATTATAGCGGACAAAAGCAACAAGCCCAAGTCACGATTTGGGCTGACGGGAATAAACTGACCGCACCGGTCACTGTGGAACAAGAATCTTGTGTATCCGTCAAAGCTGTCGGGAACGAAATCCTCACCGAAACCGTGGACCTCAAAGAAGAACAGGAAGAATTTTTCGATGTCACTGCACAATTTCTCTCCAATCCCGGTTTTGAAGAAGACCAGACCTACGGAACAGAAAGCAAAGTGACATTGAACGGAGTGGTCTACGATCCTTGCTACGTCAATACGGTCAAAGCATCCGACAGCAAATGGCCGCAAGTCCTGCCCATCCAAGGTTGGACACCCGGCAACAGACTGAAAGGCGGCTCCAACTTCGCCGTACTGTATTCCATGCCTTACAGCACCACCATGTATTGCGTATCTCCGTCCAACGTGGGCAACTCGGCCAGTATCATGGCAGCTCCCGCCACGGATGATGCCTGCGGCAAACGCTGCCTGAGCATCCTGAACTCCTGGGACAGCGGCAATAACAGCATCTCACAAACCTTCACCTTGCCCAAAGGCGAATACAAATTGAGTTTTCTGGCACAATACGTATGCGCCAACGAAATGCGGCACATCAACGATTACACCATCGCCACGACCGGCGACAACCTCAATTATTCCCGTTGCGGCATCCGTTTCGGCGACACGGAAATATACAAATATCCCCGGTTAGCCAACCATTGGGAAACTGTGGAATGCCCTTTTTCGCTTGAAACGGAAACTCAAGTGACCGTCAGCATGGGACTCGAAACCACAGCCGGAGTTGGAGCAGCCTACAATACCCGCTTATACATCGATCAGGTAAAACTTTACAGTAAGGACGAAATCATAGATGACATCTCAGGAATCCTCGGTGGAGCGGACACAGAAAATGTCGATGTGTACAATCTGCAAGGCATGAAATTGCGCAGCAACGTCCCTGCCGGGCAAGCCACAAGCGGATTGTCTAAAGGCATTTACATCGTAGGAAATAAAAAGACAATCCAACATTGACCTCAATATTCAACTGTTCGCAAGAGAGACTCGTTCCCGATGGAATAAGTCTCTTTTCGCTTTGTTACCGTATTCTCACCGAAAAGAAACCGGGTTGTCATATCCTACGCCTAACTTTGTAGCGTCCTAAAAAACAGAAGCACATGGAACGAAGAAGGCATTACCGCACGCTCGTGCTCTCCGACATTCATTTGGGTACCTCGCATTCCAAAACAGAAGAAGTCAGCCATTTCCTGAGCCACGTCGATTGCGACCGCCTGATTCTCAACGGCGACATCATAGACGGATGGCATCTGAAAAAATTTCCTGGACAATCTGGCTCCTCTCACGTTCGCCAACCTCCGCATCGTGAAAGAGTATGAACTGGAAAGCGGCGGCAAACGTTACTTCGTCACTCACGGTGATATATTCGACCGGATCACGACGCAAATGAAATGGCTCGCCCTTTTGGGTGACCTCGGCTATACTATCCTGTTGGCTTTCAACAGTCTCTACAACCGTTACCGCGTACGGCACGGCAAACCTTATTATTCGCTTTCGCAGCATGTAAAACAAAAAGTGAAGTCCGCCGTCAACTATATTTCGGACTTTGAACACACCTTGACCGAATTTGCCCGTGCCTGCAAATACGACGGAATCATTTGCGGACACATCCATCATCCGGATAATACCGAATACGAAGGCATACATTACCTCAATTCCGGCGACTGGGTGGAGACCCTTTCTGCATTGGCCGAAGATGAAAACGGACATTGGAACATCATTTTCTATACTGACATCACCGACAGCCTCCCGCAATTTTCTGAACCCATAATGTCAACTTACTTATCGAGCATCTCACCCGGGAACCGGAGCCCGCACCCCAGTCTTTATATACAGAGAAAATACTACAAGGCGTTACAAACCGGTTTTATATAAATACCTAAACACCTAACCCTGTCTTTCATATCAAACAAAAACAAACAGGTATCAAAGAAATACAAAATACTCTCTATCAGGGAGAAAAAAATATATCTCTTAGTAAGAGATATACAAGTGGAATAAAAAACCTTCTTCACCGACAAAATTAAGCAAAATCAGCGAACCTGCAAAATATAGGATTGTTTTTTTTCGTTCGCAAACGCTTCCAAATGTTGATGAAATCTTTCCATCCGAAGACATACCCCCCCTATAAATCAGCGCAATGAAAGCACTCATTGCTCTCTTACTAAGAGAGCAATCATGCAAGCGAGCATGAACGGAATAAGAATTGTTTTTCATTATTGAAATTAGGTTAATGTAAAGGTAGCTGTCTTGTGAAAGACGGCTATCTTTTTTAGTCTGAATCCGTTGGAAAGCAGAAAACGAAAACACAAAAAAGACCCTAATACAAAACATAAAAAAAGTCCTCCACAATCCATAGATTGTTAAGGACTTTCCTCTCGTGACCCCGGAGGGATTCTAACCCTCGACCTTCAGAACCGGAATCTGACGCTCTATACAGCTAAGCTACGGAGCCTTAAAAACGATGCAAAATTAAGAAAAAAACAAAGACGCACCAAACTATTTCAAAAAATTAATCCGAAAAATAAAAATTATCATATAGACACAAAAAACACGTTATACACTTCCAAGTTAACAAAAATACGCTATCTTTGCAGAACATTCTGAAAGAAATCAATAAACGTCATAAAGCAATGAGTCATTTAATCAAACCGGAAAACTATCATGCGCTGTTGGATTTGCAGCAGACTGAAATTGCCATTAAGAAAATAAAAGACTTCTTCCTGAGCAGTATATCCACCGAACTGCGTTTACGCAGGGTGACTGCTCCCTTATTCGTACTCAAAGGGTTAGGAATGAATGATGACCTGAACGGAGTGGAGCGTCCCGTCACTTTCCCCATCAAAGACATGAACGAGGCCCAAGCGGAAGTGGTCCACTCTTTGGCCAAATGGAAACGGGTCACATTGGCTGAGTATAAAGTGGAACCGGGATACGGCATCATCACCGACATGAACGCCATCCGTGCAGACGAAGAAATGGACAACCTGCATTCGCTTTACGTAGACCAATGGGACTGGGAACGCGTCATGCCGCCCCACAGCCGCAACACGGAATACCTGAAAAAAATCGTCAACCGCATTTACAATGCCATCCTGCGCACGGAATTCTTTATTTGCGAGACCTATCCCCAGTTGAAAGCATTCCTACCGGAAGACATACATTTCATACATGCCGAAGAGCTCAGGCAACGTTATCCCGACCTTACCCCGAAAGAGCGTGAGGATGCCATCTGCCGGGAATACGGTGCCGTATTCATCATCGGTATCGGCGGAAAATTGGAAGACGGAAAGGAACACGACCTACGTGCCCCGGATTATGACGACTACTCCACAATAGACGAACGCAGCGGCTTGGCCGGACTGAACGGAGACCTGCTCATCTGGTATCCCATATTGGGCCGCGCCATCGAACTTTCCTCCATGGGCATCCGTGTAGACAAAGAAACCCTGCTCAGACAATTACAACTGAGCGGAAAGGAAGACCGTAAAAAACTGTACTTCCACCGCCGCTTGCTCGACGGTACCCTCCCCCAGTCCATCGGTGGCGGCATCGGGCAAAGCCGCCTGTGCATGGTGTTGCTCCACAAGGCACATGTGGGAGAAACCCAGTCGAGTATCTGGCCTGAGGAAATGCGCCAAGAGTGCAAAGAAGCCGGCATAATATTGATATAGCCTACATCCTCCCGCCCAAAAAAATCACGCCCGAAACTCGCAGCGATGTGAGTTCCGGGCGTGGTATATGGTTGTTTCGAGTGATTATTTCTTCACGCAGCGCACGAAACGGGCATCTTGATTTTAACCATAAATCAGTTTTATTTTTTCAAAAGCCACACATAAAACAGTCAAATAAGACACACGGGAAGAAGAGAAGGGATTGACCTTGCAACCTCCGGCAACGGCTCCCATTCTTTCCGCAGAACGAAAAATCGTTCGGCTGAGAACTTCTTTCCGTTCTGCGCCAAACGATTTACAAGTGTGCAACTACTGTCACACCCCCATGAAACAAAAACAAGAAAAAAGCCTTCACCTGTTCATACCCATTGTATTCCAACGAATTAAGGTGAACTTGCATCGCAATACCCTTCACCTGCCTTTCACCGTCCTTTCAACATGGACTGGCTTTCAAACGGACACCTGAAAGAGTTAACAAATGTAAAACATTCACCTTAACATGTTATGGGACAAGAAGTATGAGCACCTGAAGGCATTTTTCAGACACACCCCGAACGGGCATAAAACCTTACAGAGCCTTACCTTTCAGCACGGCACCACCCTGGGCTGCCAATGTCAGCTTGAATTTTCCGTTCTTAGCCACCTTGGCCTCTTCTGCCTGTGGAGTTTTTCCATCCTTGCCGTCGTGGTAATAAGACACTGCCGTACCGGCCAACATAGGCAATTCCACAGTCAGTTTCAAAGCCTCCTTTCCTGCATTCAAGGCTGCCACATACCAATCCTGTCCGTGGCGACGCGCCAACACGACGTAGCGTCCGGGATAACCGTCGATGAACTTCACTTCGTCCCACACCGTAGGAACTTCTTTCATGAAGTCTATCTCGAAAGCCGGCACATCCGTCAGGTTGTTCGGTGCCAACGCAAAATTCTGGATAGGGTTCTGGAAAGCCACGGCCGTAGCCAACTGGAATATGTCGGTGGTGACACGGGTCGTTCCACCGTCGTTACCCCGGTTCAGCCGCTTGTTGAGGAAGGTGCCACCGAACTCCATGCAGCCCACCGAGTTGCGGATGAACGGGTGCAGCGTGGCATTGAAAGCCTCGTTGTCGCAGAAATGTTGGTTGAAAATCAGGTTCTCGGATGCCAACACGGCCTCGCTGCCCACATAGTTGGGATACATGCGCTCCCAACCGCGCGGCAACGTACAGCCATGGAAGATGACCATCAGCCCGTGGTCGTCAGCATCGCTCAGGATGGCTTCGTACAAACGCATCGTCTCCTGCTTGTCGCCGCCGAAGAAGTCCACCTTGATGCCCTTCACGCCTTGCTGTTGCATCCAACGCATCTCCTTCTTGCGCGTGATGGGGTCGCACATGATGTTAATCGGACCTTGTTCGATGTCGTTCCAGTAACCGCTGGAACTGTACCACAAGAAAATGTCCACGCCTTTGCCTTGCGCGTACTTGATGAGGTCTTCCATCCGCTTATGGCCGATATTGTTGTCCCACCAGTTGTCTATCAGGGTATATTCATAGCCCATGGCAGAAGCCATGTCTACATAACGCACCTGGTCGTCGTAGTTGATACTGTTGTCTTGCCAGAGAATCCAACTCCACGTGCCGCGCCCGTACTTATATTTATGTTCCGTGGTGAAACGGGGCTCCACCACGTCCCAAACCACCGTGGTCTCCACGATGGGAGCCAAGTCACGGGACACCGTGAGCGTACGCCAAGGCGTATGGCCAGGCAAAGCGAAAGCCGGTTCCGGCGTGCCGTTACCGTTGTTCTCTTCCGGCATCGGGAAAGCCACGGTGTACAGGCCGTCCTGCGCGTCGCTCAGGCGGGATCCGCAATAGCGGCTGTCCACGCCCGTTTCGCTCACAAGTACCCAACCGTCTTCCCCCACACGGAACAATCCGGGGAAGGTATAACCATGGCCGTACTGTGAAGGCGTCCCCATCGGTGCGTCGGCCTTATACTCCTCTTCGTAGCTGGGCTTCGTCCGCTTCCAACCTATCATGGCATCGCTTTGCGGTGTCAGGAAAGTCGTGGTCTTGCCGGGAAAACGGAACCCGGTGGTTTCGTTCATCACGCGCACACTGCCCGTTCCGCCCTGTTTGGGCAGGAAATAACGGAAAGCCACATTGTGGTCTTCCACCACAAATTCCACTTCCATCTCCTGTTTCTTGGCATTGGCAAGACGCACGGTAAAGGTATTGGCCTTCTTGTCCACCCGACTCGCCTTGCTGCGCTCCAGGTCGTAACGGATGTCGCGCGTACCGGCCTGTTCTTTCACCCATACCAAGTCGCGGCTGAAATCGGCAAAGTTCGTCACCAGACCCAAGGGAGACTCCTCCAACATCGTCACTTCCTTCCGTCCTTCTTTTCCATTTGCATAATATCCTACCTTATAATATGCGCGTCCGTCTTTCAGTCCTACTTTGAGGAAGGTCATACCGTCGGGACTGGTGACGGTCTTTTCATCCTGCTGCGCTGCCGCAGCCATGACTGCCGCCAAAGGAGCAGCGTCCGCTCCGCCCACAGCCCAGACTGTTCCGCCCACAGACATCATTCCGGCTAACAAAATAGCCGCCAAAAAGTTTTTCTTCATTGTTTTTTCATTTTTAGTTCATATAATTTTCCATATTCTCATTTTCCAAACTGATACCCCCGGAAAAGCTTGCCACTCCGTTCTAATTCCGCACCGAAATAGAAGCCGGGCTGTGTGGGTTGGTTGTAGGCCACGTTTTCCGTCACGATACTGAGCCGGTAAGGCCGATCCTCCAAGAACGTATGGAAACGGTAAGGAGTGGGAAGCGGGGACACATATACGCGCAAAGCCGTATTGTCCGCCGTACGCACCACGACCTCTTCGCGCCAGTCGCCCAAAATGTCGCCCTGCAAGCAAGGATTGCTTTTCGACCCGTTGTTGAAACTGCATCCGTCGAACGTAGCCAACGGACGGCAAGCCTGTGCCTCCCAGTCGTACTTGCTCACCGTTTCATGGTCCAACATCTCGCGCAGCAAATCGCCGTCCCACCACACAGCCATGTTCATCGGCAACCCTTTAGGTGCGGCACAAACCACTTCTCCTTTTATATTCCGTATGCCCCCGGAAGCCGACGACCACATCTCCAATCCGTAATTCGTAGGGTCGATGTCCGCCGCCATGCAACGCCCCACGTCTTTGGCAGCCGGAAGTTGAAAGATGACCTTTCCGGTCGCAGCATCGCGGAAATCGCTCCCGTCGCGCTTGTTCTCATGGCAGTCCCACACTTGCAAGCAACCAGACGAGGGGTCGAAAGCCGTGAGATGCAAGGCGTCGCCATGGCCGAAACCGGTATTGTACAGCCCCGTCCCGTCATGGTCTATCGCACACGAGCCGTACGTGATTTCGTCACAACCGTCACCGTCCACGTCGGCCACACGCAGGTTATGGTTTCCCTGCCCTGCGTACGAAGCCCAACGGGCGGAATCCGTATCGAACACCCAACGCGACGCCAACCGCTTGCCATCCCAATCAAAAGCCGCCAACACAGTACGCGTATAATACCCCCGGCACATCACCACGCTCGGATGCCTCCCGTCCAAATAAGCCACAGCCGCCAGATACCGTTCACTGCGGTTGGCATAATTGTCGCCCCAGTCTTCCAACCGTCCGCGCGGAGGGATATAGTCCACCGTTTGCAAGGCCGCGCCCGTCTTCCCGTCGAACACGGTCAGGAACTCCGGACCCGAAGCGACATACCCCTTCCGGCCTTCCACCGGTTCTTGCGCCCCCACCCGGTAGTCTGCCGAGGGATCGCCTATCGAATGTCCCCGGCCGTCCACCGTGCCGTCCGCAGTCTTGGCCGTGACTTCAGCCCGTCCGTCGCCATCGAGGTCGTACACCATGAACTGGGTGTAATGCGCCCCCGCACGGATGTTGCGCCCCAAGTCGATGCGCCATAGGCGGGTACCGTCCAACTTGTAAGCGTCCAAAAACACGGTTCCGGTAAAACCGCTGTGGGAGTTGTCTTTGGCATTGGAAGGCTCCCACTTCAGCACTATCTCGAAATCCCCGTCGCCGTCCAAATCACCGACGGACGCGTCGTTGGCCGTATAGGTGCAAACCTCGCCGCTGGGCATAGTCTGCGGCTCCGGCTGCTGCAACGGGATGTCCAGATAACCGCACGGGGCATTGGCCGGAAGCGTCCATTTGCCGCCGGACGAGGGTTCTTCCCGGCCGTCCACCACCGGACGTACCTCATATACCGATTTTCCCCAGGACGGGTTATAATCGTAAAACTGCGTGGAAACAGACACTGGTTTTGGGGTAACCAACAGACCGTCACGGTACACATTAAACACCGTACGAACCGAATCGGAAGACAAATAACGCCAACCCACCATGACCGTATCGGGTGATAACCTGACAGCTACGGCTCCCCGTCCCAAACGTTCCCCGGTGGTAGAAAGAGATGACTTCATTTCCGGCCTCCCGGTTACACAGGCGGAAACGGCATCTTCCTCCTGCATGGCAACCGGCCATACGGCCCCGGCCATGCACAGGGCCGAAATACATAAACAAGTTTTCCTCAGATTATTTTTCATGAGCCTTCAGTTAATGACGGTGCGAATATAGCGAAAAGAAAGGAGACACGCGACCGGCAGACTGATAAAATCTATTAAAATCTCAGGGATGCCTTACAGAAAAGCATGAAAACAAGTCGTCCCTTACCTGAAAATCTATTATATTTGCACAAGATAGGCGACAGTCCGTACTTTAAGAAGCACCGAATTGCCTTGGACTATCCCTATCTCTATAACAAAATGGAACTAAAAAAGACGATAAAAACGATAAAGCTCCTCTTCTTGTTTCTTTTGGCATACGTCGGAGAGACCCAATTCTTATATGCTTCGGCCGCACCGGCCGGAACCGACCGTTTCACGTTGGTCATCGACGCAGGACACGGCGGGAAAGATCCCGGTGCCATAGGCCGTTTCTCCCGCGAGAAAAACATCAACCTGTCTGTAGCAAAAGCTTTCGGCAAATTGGTGGAGGAAAATTGTCCGGACGTAAAAGTGATTTACACCCGGAAGACAGATGTATTCATTCCGTTAGGACGACGGGCGGAAATTGCCAACCGGGCAAACGCCGACCTATTCGTATCCATACATACGAATTCCTTGCCGGGCAAAGCGATAGGCCGGGGAGCCGAAACCTACACGTTGGGTATGGCCCGTGCCGACGAGAACCTGGAAGTGGCCAAACGGGAAAATGCCGTTATTTTAGTGGAGGACAATTATAAAGAACGTTACCAAGGCTTCGATCCGAAATCTTCGGAAAGCTACATCATTTTCGAACTGATGCAGGACAAATACATGGCCCAAAGCGTAGATTTTGCCAAACAAATCCAAAAGGAATTCAGGACAACCGGCGGACGGCCAGACAAAGGCGTACACCAAGCGGGCTTCCTTGTTTTGCGGGAAACCAGCATGCCAAGCGTATTGATTGAATTGGGCTATATCTCCACACACGATGAAGAGGCTTTCCTCAACTCACAAAACGGTATCCGTAAAATGAGCCAAAGCATTTATAACGCTTTCCTTTCTTATAAGAAGCAGCATACGAAAAGAAAAACAACGGGAGCGGAAAAGGATGCGCGACAGGCTGAAGGAAACGAAATGCAGGCCGTAGAAAGTGCTGTAACGGATGCTCCCGAAAGTGATATCGATTTATTGACCCAAAACAGTGATAAGCCTTCAGCTTCCGGACCAGAGGAGAAAAAGCAGGAACAACCGGCAACGGACTCCCGGCCTGTATTCAAGATACAAATCCAGGCTTCCACCCGGCAGATTCCCACAGGCAGTTCCCGCTTTAAAAACCTGTCTCCGATAGATTTCTATAAAGAGGGAGCTTATTATAAGTACACGTACGGGGCAACCACCGACTATCAGGAAGCTATCAAAATACGCAATAAAATAAAAGAAGATTTCAAAGGGGCTTTTATCGTGGCCTTTAAAAACGGCCGGAAGATGGAACTCTCTGAAGCTATCTCCGAATATAAAAAGAACAAATAAACGTTGAAAAACTTATGAAATACTTTACGAAAGAGGTTAAAATCGGCTTAACCGGTGCTGTGGCTATCGCTGCACTCTTTATCGGACTCAATTTCTTGAAAGGCATTAACCTGTTCAAGTCCAGCGATTCCTATTATATAGAATTTTCGGACATCAAGGGATTGGCCAAGTCCGGTCCTGTGTTAGCCAACGGATATAAAATAGGTACGGTACGCGACATACTTTACAATTACCAACAGCCGGGCCATGTATTGGTGGAAATCAGTGTGGACGAAAACATGTGCCTGCCTAAGGGCACAAAAGGCACATTGGTTACGGAAATGTTAGGCGGCTGTAACCTGAACCTTTTACTGGGCAATCCTGAAGACGGACACTACGCTCCGGGCGACACCATTCAGGGAGACGACACCAAGGGGCTGATGGACAAAGCTGCCGACATCGTCCCGCAAGTGGAACAAATCATGGGCAAAGTGGACACACTGCTGACCACACTGAATACGTTGGCAGCCAACCCCAACTTGCCAAACATTATGGAAAACGCCCAAAGCATTACGGCCAACCTTAACGAAAGCAGTCGGCAACTGAACGGTTTGTTACGTAACGATATGCCAAAACTGACAGACAAGATGAACCGGATAGGCGACAATGTCATTACCCTGACCGACCACATGAATGAACTGGACCTGCAAGCCACCTTAAGCAAGGTAGATACGACATTGGGCTACGTGCAGCTCATGACCGAGAAGATGAACCGCAAAGACAATACGTTGGGACTACTGCTGAACGACAGTGCTTTGTACAACAATCTGACTCATACGGCGGGCAGTGCCAACAACCTGCTTATAGACTTGAAAGAAAATCCGAAACGCTATGTACACTTCTCGCTTTTCGGACGTAAGAACTAACTTCGAAAAAACAGAGGCTGCAAGGCTTGTAAAGCCGGATACCCGACCAAGGTGTCCGGCTTTGTATTTTCCCTCCCGACCACTCCCTGAAAACCTATCTTTCGGCAAGACAAACACTTAGAGAAAAACAAGCAAAAAGCACAATTTTATTTTTTTATTTTTTATCATTCTGACTGCAAGGGAATTAAAACGCCTTCTGCTTCCCGTCCTTAGCCAAAGGCTTGTTTTTATCGCGGAATATTGCGAAATTTGCAGCGTAGAAGTATATAGGAAGTTCATCGGATAAACACAAAATCTAATGGAAGGTTCAGCGCAATCGTTATGGGAACGTTGTCTGCCCATCATTCGCAATAACGTAGACGAGAAACAATACAGGACATGGTTTGAACCGATTCAGATCATCTCTTTCGAGAAGCAAGTACTGACATTCGGCTTGCCGAGCCAGTATTTCTATGAATTCTTGTCGGAACATTTCGGCCGGCTGATATTCTCCGTAGTACGACGAGTTTTCGGAGAAGGAACGCAGTTGAAATACAGCCTGATGGTAGATCAGACCCATCATTTGACCGTAGACATCGAGCCGGTCAACACACAGCCTTTGACGCCCCGTGCCAAGATACAGGCAACGGGTAGCAACAGGGCACCCAGTCCGTTACAGGCTCCCATGCCTCAGGATTTGGATCCTCAGTTGAACCGGAACTACAGTTTTGAAAACTTCATCGAAGGAGTAAGCAACAAACTGCCCCGCTCCGTAGGGCAGGCCATAGCCGAACATCCGAAACAGTCTACATTCAATCCTTTGTTTATCTACGGAGCTTCCGGTGTGGGAAAGACTCATTTGGTAAACGCCATCGGAGCCAAAATCAAAGAACTTCACCCGACAAAGCGTGTGTTGTACGTTTCCGCCCACCTTTTTCAGGTGCAATACACGGATTCCGTACGGAAAAATACCGTAAACGACTTCATCAACTTCTACCAAACCATCGACGTACTGATTATCGACGATGTGCAGGAATTTGCTAGCCTGACCAAGACTCAGAACACGTTCTTCCACATATTCAATCATTTACACCAGAACGGACGACAGCTCATCCTGACATCCGACCGACCGCCCACAGCCTTGCAAGGCATGGAAGAACGGTTGCTGACTCGTTTCAAATGGGGATTATTGGCCGAACTGGAGAAGCCGAACCAACAGCTTCGCCATGATATTCTGGAAAACAAAATACGGCAGGACGGCCTGAAAATACCGGAAGAAGTCATCGACTTCGTTTCGGAAAACGTGAACGACAGCGTACGCGAATTGGAAGGTATCGTCAACTCTCTCATGGCTTACTCCGTCGTATGGAACCGCGACATAGACTTGCCTTTGGCGGAACAGATTCTTAAACGTGCGGTAAAACAGGAGAACAAACCGGTGACCATAGATTTCATACTCGACAAAGTGTGTGGGTACTTCAATGTCAAGCAAGAGGACGTGTTCACCAAATGCCGCAAACAACCCGTAGCGCAGGTACGGCAAATAGCCATGTACTTGGCCCAAAAACATACCAATCTGTCATTAGCCCGTATCGGTTCGCTGATTGGAAAACGCACACACGCCACGGTATTGCATTCTTGCAGCGTAGTAGAAGACCGGCTGCACGTAGACAAGGCATTCAAATCCAAAATGGATGAAATAGAAAAGCTGCTGAAACAACGGTAAGCTTTCTATTTTAAAGAATTTAGGAGGTGTACCAAATGCAGGTTCCCCTTATATTTTTGATATGCCTCCTATACTTTCCTGAACGGCCGTTTTAGTTTTGCCCCTTGTTTTTTGAGCGACATCAGGCTTTATGTCCTTATTGACGATTCCGAGCGCAAATGCAAGATGGAGGGAATACCTTTTATATAAATCTTCGCAAAAGCCCTTTTCTTAAATCCGTACCCGAAGGGATTTGCAGTTTTTTCCGGATATTGGAGCGCTGACAGTTTATATTCGACTCTTTCTTATCCAATATGTTGCACACATCTTTCATGCCATATCCCTTGAGAATGAGCGTGGCTATCTCACATTCCGAACGGGACAGTTCCGGAAAAACCAGATCCATTTTCTCATAATCGATATGGGTCTGTTCATACCAAGTCATGATATTGTTTTCCACATTCTTCTGCGCCTGCAAGCCTTGCTTTTCCATCAGGATATTCATCAGCTCATCCATCTGTTTCTCCGGAACGCCCTGCGTATGTGCCAACTGTATGTATTTTCTGATATCTTTCTTGTTGACGTGCAGCAACGACAGCAGGCGGTAACGGCTGCTTTGCAGGTTTTCATTCTCCTTGGTCACGATAGCCAGATGATAGGACAACGGTTTGGCCATTAGTCCGACAAGCAGGAATATGATAATGAAAGGAAATACGACGTTTGACAATATGACATTGCCTGACAAGACACAGCAATAAATATAGGTGAGGAAGGTCGTAAAGACCAACGGCCAGACATATCGGCTCAAATAGCCAATAATACAGAAAAAGATGATGGCACCCAACAATATCATATCCCCGATAATCAAGGTCACATGATAATAAGTGATATGATGGGCGGCATATATCATTTCAGCCAACGTGAAAGCCTGACAAATAAACATCAGCAAGATCAACGAGGTTTTCAGAGACATCCGTTTCTTGATAAAACCCAGGTAGATAAACAGAATCGACAGCAGATGACACATATTAGCCACATAAAAATAGCTACCGTAAGGGCCTGACACACCCAACAGATTGATGTCCAGTATCAGCACGCTGCCCACCGTGGCATAAATATAGATAAACAAGCGCTGCTTGTCTACAAAAGAGTTTTCGATATACTGCCTGAAAGCTACCGGAATAATACGGTGTATATTTTTAAGATAGGTTGTTGCCTTCATGTTGTTCCTTTTTTTACAATCTCCAGCAAGGTTTCTCTCAAGTTATCACCTTTCTGCAATTTCAGCTCCGCCCGTATTTTGGTCCGCTGGCACGTGATGTTGGAAGGAGCCTTGTTCATCAGATAGGCTATCTCCGACACCTTTTTACCAGCTATAATCAACTGGCAGATTTCATATTGCGTGGGCGACAGTGTGGGACATGCCATTCTGAGCGGGTCCTGCCGATTCTGCAATTGCCTGTACCACTCTTCTGCATCTTGCCTGACATCCTGTTGCGTCTCCTTGCCTATCAGTTCCATCAGTTTGTCGGTCTGCAAAGACATCAGGTCGTTCTTTCCAGCTAGTTGCAACAGGCAAAGCATGTCGGATTTCGTCATATTCGAGAGCGATAAAATGGTCTGATGCGTGTTTTTTATTTCCCTGTTTACCGTAGTCAGATGCTTCAGCAGTATGATAAGCCTGTTGCCCAAGATGGTAACTATGGTTATTATCATGGCTAATATGCCAAACAGATTGTTCAACAAAGGACAACCGCTTTTCAGGCAGCAATAACCGTATGCCAAAACAGTAGACAAGGCTATCACATAAGAAAGTCCCCTAAGATACGCACAGATAGCAAAAAACAACATGATGGTCAACATCACCATGCTGCTCACGATGGCTTGCAGATAAAAGTCGGGAGCATCGTGTACCAAAGACACCATAACGATTATGTTGAACACCACGCACAACCCGATACTGACAGACAAAGCGGTGGAAAGTAATATCTTTCGGAAAAGGAAAGCGATAAACGTTCCGGTAAACAACACATTTATAAATATTCTAAACGGCAACAGAAACATCCATCTTTCTCCCATCCATCCTACATACTGCAACAAGAACAAGGCTGAAATAATCAAGACCAGACACAGATAGATGGAAAGCCGCTGCCAATTTACGAAGTTGTATTCCAAATCACAGGAGAAATAGTCCCATATCTTCCGTCGGATATTGCTAAAAGTCTTGAATAGTCCCATATTGTGCTTTTTGTAGTATCTTAACGGCTACAAATATAATCATTTTTAATATAACACTAACTATTTTAAGGCCTTTTTAAGGTCGGTTAGTATCTTTTTGACCCATTCTCCGCGCCTTTGTTTCAACACCAAGCCATCTCGATGGCCTAAAGACACTAATTTTGCAAGACCATGTATTTAATATAATTTTTTAAAAGAAACTGAGATAAACTTGAAGAACAACGACATTCCTTTACATGGAAAAGTGCTTCGAACAATAATCATTAAAACGAGAATATATTTATGAACATGAAAAAAATGACAGCTGTATGTGTGTTGCTGGCAAGCGGTGGTCTGCCGCATGCCTTGGCAGACAGTAGCAGCGGGCTGCCCGGCCAAAGCGTGAGCAGCCAAATGGCAGCGTCGACTGTGCCTGACGAAGAAGGAGGCGGAGAAGTTGGCGGAGATGGAGAAGGAGGAGAAGAAGTTGACCCGCCTGCTCCGACTGTGGATAAAACCCAATTGGCAGCAGTTATAGCAGAGGCAAATCTTTCTATCTACCCATATGTGAAAGACCAGGCCATTGAGGCACAAGAAGTCTTTGATAACGAGGAGGCCACCCAAGAAATGGTAACCGAAATCACACAGAAATTGACTGATATAATTAACAACGCCAAGAATTTAGAAGAGAATACCTTTCAAGCAGTCGATGAAGAGACGCTAAAGGCTAAATATTTCGAATTCTATGGCCAGCCGGTAGGTGAAGAAGCGGCAGCAAATGCCTTTACCCAATCCGATTTCGGAGAACTCAACCAGATGGTCAAGGATACGATAAACTATCTTCTTCCTGATTTTGCCCAAAACGAAGACGAGCGGAATACTATCCAAACGGGGCTGGAGCGTCAGTTTAAGATTTGCATCGCACGTTCCAATAGCCTGTTGGTAGACTATAGTAAAATCTTAATAGATTTGATAACCAAGATAGACAGTGAAAATTCCGTTTACCAAGAGTTGACATCAGAGCAGATCTACATTACAACTAAAAGTTGGGAACATCAAGAGATGTTAGTGGAGGTTATTCAATATGTCGAGCCGGGAAGCAAACTACGGAAACTAAATAAAGATGGTGAAGAAGAAGGTCCGGAAGGCAGTGAAGGGCCGGGAGAAGGTGAAACCCCGGAAGATGACGGACCGAAATATGACATAGAGCTTGTATCTGAAACCCATGATGTCTATATAATAAGTACTGCAGTCAACTGCAATATCACCACCATCAAAGACAACGGCAATATTTTGGGTACACTCATTGCATTGACCGACCTGAAAATCGAGGCTCAAAAGAGCAGCGATGAAGCATTGGAAACTTTAAACCAATATTTTACGGCAGAGGAACAAAACGGTGCTAACCAAGAATGGCAGAAAGTCAACGCCCTGATAGAAACGTTAAATGAAGTCATTGCCGAAGCTACCGAAGCAAACGACATCCATAACGCACAAGCCAACGTGAACGAAGGCCTCAACAACCTGTCCGTTTTATCGAATGAATGCCGCACGGCATTGCAAGACAAACAGAACGAAGCCAACCAACTGTTGGGCGTGCTGGCTGACCAAGCCGAGGAGGGGAAAGACAACCACCACCAGCAGCTTCAGTCCATCATTACGGATGCCACCACCCTGCTCAACAGCGAAAGCAAGGTGTTGTCTGCCTATACCGGAGCGACCGAAAGACTGGACGCACAAATTGAAACGGAAACAGCCTATTATCAGGAATGTGCCAAGCGATTAAAGGATTTGATTGGAACTGTCGAAGACTGGAATAACGATAAAAACGACCCGGATTTGACTATTGCCCTGCAAACTGCAAAAGAAAAATCAGCCTTGGCTGCCGAGATGCAATTGACAGACACCAATATCAACCAGGCCGTCACCGACCTGCAAGAAGCATACGACTTGGCACAAAACCGTTATAAAGCACAGGATGAAATCAACAAACTGCAAGACTGCATCGACACTTATGGCGATGAAGACGGTCGTCTGGCCGAATTGCAGGAAAAGGCCAAAAACGTATCCAACAGTACGGCCGGAGAGTTGTGGGATGAAATAGCACAGGCTATTAAAGATACGGAAGACCTCAGCAAGGCATGCCACAACGAACTGGAAGAGATGATTAAAAGAGCCGAAAGATATTACGGCAGATGGCAGGCTACGCTGGGAGATAGACTGAAAAAATTGAAGACGGAAATTGACGACAAAAACCGATTACTGGAAACAGAGAAGAATATCGCAAACCTGAAAAAAGCCTATACCGAGCTGGATAACGTGTACAGGGAGACCGGCGGTTATTCCGACCCCTACGAATACCAACAGGCTCTGAGCAGTCTGATAGACGAAGCGGAAGAGATACAGAAGAAGTATAATTATGCCTCTTTGGGTGATGCCATTACAGCTTCCAAGAGTGTAGTAGGCAGCGAAGACACTTATAAGTTGCAACAGCAATACAATGTGCTGCAACGCGAAATCAATCAGACCAAAGAACAATATATTCTATTGACCCAAAAGTTGGACGAATATATTGCCGGTCCGGTCAAGGACAAAATGACGGCGCGCTATGCCGGTGATATACCCGAAGACCAGGCTGCATTGATAGAAAAGGTGAAAGCCGACCTGCAACCGTCTCAAGAAACTGAAGCCGTTGAAGGCGACCGTGTATGTACGGACATGAAGGTATTGCAAGAATACCAGAACAGTTTGCAAAACATGCTGACCGCGGTAGACGCCGCATGGAACAAGGCCGTGTCCGATTTGGAAAAGGCAGTCAATGAAACCAAACTGACCTTCGACCAGAACTATCCCGACAACGAAGAGCTGGAAACCGCCATCTACAAAGCACAAACCGTACTGGATGAAATCGACACAGCCCCATATCAGATTATTGCCAATGTGCAAACAGCCATCACAGATTTGGACAACGCGCTCATAGCAGTGGAAGGGCCTTTGCGCCGCGGTGTGGCCAACAGTTGGTTGGAAGTTTACACAAATCTGAATGCCGACATCGATGTGTACGGGTCCGATGAAAATTCCGTACCCACTTCCAATGCCAAAAAATATGTGGAAAGCAACCGGGAGTTGGCCGATGAACTGAGTCAGACCGAGGAAGATATACGTTACAACATGACCACCTTGGTGCAATGGCAGGAAGAAATCAAGACGGTGGCACAAGTCTACGGTGAATTCTGCAAGGCATCGGACGTGCTGAGAAACAGCGTAGCGGATGCCAAAGAAGACCTTCGGACCTATTATGGCGACCGCACGGAAGATACCCACATCCAACTGGCCGTAGACAAAGCCGAATGGGCCATCTATGAAAGCTACAACCAGGACTCTTTGGTGTTCTACAACTTAGCGTTGAAAGACTCCGTGGCTTTGACCCGAAAAGATTATCAGGCCGCACAATCCGAGTTGCGTCTGGCCCGCAACATCGCCAACAACAAACACAATGTGTATTACGGCAAGGCTGTGACAGAATCGGATATTCTGACGGTGGTCAAATCTGCCGACACCTATATTAAAGAGGTAAAGAATATCCATCAGTTACAGGAGATGACCATAACAGTCGACGGATGTTATGCAGACATACAGGCAGCATGCACCCAACTGGAAGAAGAAATCCAGACTTGGATAGACCGTGCCGAAGCGCTCAACCTGTTGATGCAGGACGATGCGTTCGACAACAGCATAGCCGAGGCCATCAATGCCCGTTATACCCAAGACGGCAGAATCACAGCCATCGAGGAACATATGGGAACGTTGAAGCAGGCCTGCGAAGCGCAGTCAGGCAAGTATGACGGCGCACGTCAGGCATTGCAGGAAGGTGTGACGGCGGCCGAAGCCCTGTGGGCACGCACGGAAGACGAAGCACTGGCCACCCACATTGCCACCGCCCGGGAACTGTTAGCTCAATCCGACCCAGAAACGGAGAGAACGGCACGCTATGCCGACCTGACAACGGCATCGGACGCCCTGACCGCACGCATGGACGAAATCAAGGAAGAGTTGGACACGGAAATCGGACAGGCCCGCAGCGCATTGGCAGAAGCCCGCAATACGGCTATCGGAAAGCACAACTATTATTATGGTGTATCGCAGACTGAATCCGAGATTCTGAAAGTTTGCCGCGAAGCGGAAAGCTATTTGGAATCCGACGACATCGAAGCCGTCCGCCAGATGACGGAACAGGTGCTCCGCAGCTATCTGGAAGCCTCTGTCAACTGTGCCGACCAGGAAGCCCGTGCAGCCGATATGCTGAGAAAATCCGCTTCGCTCTCCGTACTGATGGAGAACAAGGAGATGGCAACCCTGGCCGCAGCGGTAGAAGAGGCTTGCCGTGTGCAAGACGGCCGTCTCACCGCCCTGAACGCCACCCTGCCCGGATTGACCGACCGCGTGGCCGAAGCCGGACAACAGTATGACGCGGCAGCCTTGCTGCTGTCCGACTCCATAGCCATGGCCAAAGACTTGCTGCAAGAGGTTACGGACGCCGAGTTGCAAGACGTGCTCAGCCAGGCCGAAAAGGCATGGAAAGCCGCCGACAAGCTCTCAACCGAGGCCACGACTTATGCTTTGTTGCAAGAGAACCTCAAGATGCTGTCCGACGAAATCAAGCGCGTCCTCAAGGAACTGGATCCCGACAGCATCGGAATGGTGAAAGCCGACGGTCGCAAAGTGCCGGTGTACAACTTGCAGGGACGATTGCTGAAACATGTAGACTTGCAGGCCGAGGATGCCTTCCACGAACTGCCCGACGGCATCTATATCGTAGGCAACAAAAAAATGCATATCAAACAAAAGTAATCACTAAAAATAATAGATATGACACAACAATCAGTAAAATGGAAATGGTTCAGCCTGTTCTGGCTCATGTGGCTCGGCATGGCTGCCCCGATGCTGGGAGGGGACATCAAGACAGGTGATATACACCTTCCGAGTACTTTCAACCCCGATGGTTCTTATACCGTCACCATTCCTTTTTATCATGACGACGGATATGACGAATGTATCGATAAAAGCAGGGATTCATATATATCGGTTATTATAGATGGCGATAAGGAATACAAACTGTGCTGGTTAGGCTCTACCATACAAGACGAAAGTAGCAAGTATTGGTATGAAGTCAGAAGAATAAAGAGCGGAGAGTCTAACTATGACCCTATGCCAACAAATAATTGGAAGATGTTAGCTGACGGTGAAGAGGTCGGCTACGACTATCTTAAAAGAACCTGCACTAAAAGCGGTTATATGGCTAAAGCCACGCTAACTTTTTTTCTGCCGGCAGATATTATTACAAAATCACCGGAATTTTATGTCTACTTGGATATTTGGGGAAACACCATATTTTGCGAGGATTATACATTAACCGAAAAAGAAAAAGCAAATTGGAAAGGCAAGTATCCGATACCTGAAATTTCCACACATGAACTTGCAAGTAAAAAGCATACTCAGGAAATTACTGTAAAAGTCGGAGCACATGACCAGGCCAAAGAGATAAAATACATTGAAACTGAAAGTGGCAAAAGCACAACCGGCAATACTGCTACATGGGAGTTTGACATGAACAGTTCCAGAGAAGTGACTTACAAAGTGGAATACAAATTGAATGACTGTGCAACAATTACAAAAGAAAACAAGGTCATTTTGTACCATTATCCTAAAACGATAAATTTCAACGCGAAAAAAGCCAAAAACGGAGGAGTGGACCTCTCATGGGACGTTGACCCTATAAGGGGTTCAAAAGACCGGCAATATACAGCCGGAAAATTCATTATAGAGAAAAAAATAGGAGATGGAACATATAAAGAATTTATCACATTAAACAGTGATGTCCGGTCTTATTATGACCCCGATGTATTGCATTCTCCCAATGAAGAAATAAGCTATCGCATCAAGCGTGAAAATGCACATAAAGACTGGCCTTTTGATGCAGAGGCAACCATCAATCAGCCTTTGAAGCACAGTATCGTATCGGAGTTTACTTCCACACGCCTGATGGAAGCCCGTCAGGTAGAACTGGAATGGTTGTGGAACTACAATCCGAAAGACAATTCCACCGTGGTGCTGGAAGAAGGTTCGCAGTTTGTGGTGACGCGCGAAGTGTCGCTCGACGGCAAGAACTTCAACTTAGACGAAGAGACGCGGTTTGATTGCAGCGAATTTCTGACAGATACAGTCTATACCAAAGATAAAAAAAATCTGATATGTAAGAAAACCATCATCATTCCGCAGAGTTGTGTGCTCTACCGCTGGAAAATACGCTTGCAGCCTACAGAAGGGCATGAAACCCACTACAAGCCGCAAGAAGACATTTATGCCACACACAACTTCCAGCCCATGAGAAACGAATCGGGCGATGTGGAACGCGATGAGGATGGCAAAATTGTTTATGAAAACAGACCCGAAGGTTTGAACGACAGCGAGATTGCCAGTCTGGAATATTTCAACGCCTCTCACGGCTATTTCGGCGACCGAGTGGAATTGGACTGGAAGGTAGCCGAAGGTTCCGGTTCGCTGGATGTGTTCTCCGTGCAACGTAGGGAATACGGCGAAGCCGACAGAACCAAGAACCCTTATGTGCAGATTGCCACCGTAGAGGCACTGAACGGTATCGTGAACTATGCTTATACCGATACCAAGGCTGTGCCGGGCAAGGTGTATGAATACTTGATAGAAGGTTCCAAGGAATGCGCCAACGAAGAGGTGAAGACCGAAGATTACAGCTATGGTTTCACCACGCCTACGGGTAACATCTACGGACGCCTGACCTTCGACAGCGAAAACGGACAGGCCGTGGCCGGTGCGGAAGTGCGTCTGGAAACCAAAGCCGACATCAGCGGCAAGAGCTATGCGTTCGACGGCAGCTATTATCTGGAGGTCAACGACAGTTCTTTCCTGAAAGGCGAACGCACGGACAGCATCACGTTCCAGCTCTTTGCCAAGATAACAAACCCGATAGCCGAACAGACGCTGCTGGAAAAAGCAGGCATGTATAGACTGTATGTAAAAGACAATGGTTTGTACTTCCTGGTGGGTAAGCAAGGCGAAGGTCTGAAAGCCGAAAAGAGCGTGACCGAACTGACGGCGGCATCGGACTACATCCAGATTACCGCAGTCAGCGCACCGGAAGGGCTGAGCCTGTATGTCGACAACGAACCGGTAGGTTCCGCAGCAGCAGTCGGTGCGGTGGAAGGCACAGACGAACCGTTTGTCATGGGACGCAACCTGAAAGGAAACATAGACGAAGTGCGTGTATGGAACCGCTCGTTGACAGCCGACGACATCACCCGGACTTTCGACAGCTATCTGGCCGGTGACGAAGACGGCCTGGCGGGTTACTGGAACTTCAACTATTCTACCACGAAAGAGTTCTATGACTTTGCCCACAAGGATTCACATTATTATATGAACGACGGACGTATACGCAACACAGAAAACGGCGTCTTTGTCGAAGCGGTGCTTTCCGACGATACCCCGTCCATCAACCAGCTGAACTATAAAGACTATACGGACAGCGACGGTTCATACTATCTGGCCGGTGTGCCTTATATCGGCAACGGAACGCTGTATGAAGTCATTCCGCGTCTGGGCACGCACGAGTTCTCCCCCACCAAACAACAGGTGACGCTGAGCGCGACGAGCGTGAACCACAATGTGGGCTTCGTGGACAAATCTTCGTTCCCCGTGAGCGGAACCATCCGTTATGAGGGCAGTACGATTCCCGTGCAGGGCGTGCAGTTCTATGTAGACGGTGTGGTATGCTCCAACAGTAAGGGAGAAATCATCACCACCGATGCCCAGGGTAAATTCCAGATTTCCGTTCCAGTGGGCAGACACGAAGTGAAAGCCGTATTGGCCAACCATACGTTTGCCAAAGGCGGACGCATCGTAGATGACTATGGCAACGACATAAACTATCAGGAACCTCTTTCTGAATTGGAACTGACAGACCAGACCAAGGTACGCCTTATCGGCCGTGTGGCCGGTGGTGTGGTACAGGAAGGACTGAAAGTGGGCCATTCTTTGTCTACCAACAACTTGGGTGACGGTGTTTATGTACAGCTCACTTACGAAAATCCGGCTTATCAGCTAAACGAATCTCAGGAAGCGATTACGGAGACCAAGGAACATCTGGTTTCCGGCAAGATGAAAGACGAAGGCTACCGCCCGGAAGACGTGAAGAAAAGCCAAGTGGAATTCCGTCCGGAAAGCAATGTGGTGACCATCCGCCCGAATGCAGAAACGGGTGAGTTCATCGCCGACCTGCCTCCGCTCGACTTTGCCGTGAAGGTTTCCGTTCCCGGCGACTATTACAGCAACATCTCCGGCAACAACAGCAAGCTGAGCTTGTCCGACGCCTTCGTGCCGCAGAAAGAAGTGCACGAATACATCGACTCCATTCTGGTCAACAACAAATGGGACAAACGCAGCTATTCCGACACGGTCGATTACAACAAGAAGCAGTTGTTCATCGCCCGCGTGAAACCGGTGGTCAGCGTGGAACAGACCAGCGGAATGACCGCCACCGTGCCCTATTTCGGTGACGCCGAGATTTCTTATCTGGAACATGTCGGCGACGGTTCACAAACGTCCAAGCTGAAGTTGTATGAAGAAGACGAAACCACCAAGGAAATATCTTATAAATTGGGACTTCCCGTATTCAGCCAAGGCAACAAATATCGGCTGAAGGCTTCCGTATATGAAGAATATCCGTATTTTGATGCCAGCGGAAAGGTCGCTTCAGGCAAAATATCCGACAAGGTGAGCAGCACGGATGCCGTAGTGTCATTCCAGACCACGATGAACAGTTCCAACAACGTGGAAAGCGTGGTGGCCGACTCTACGGGTGTGGCTTACTGGTCGTTCGTGGCCTCTAAGGTGGATTTGACCACTGCCAGCGCCAACATCAACGTAAAGGCCACGGTGGGCAACCAGGACAATGCCACGTCCATCAACTGGACCAGTCCGTTCGACGAGAAGAGCAATAAGGTCATCATGAAGGGTTCTGTCAGCAAGGGCAGCAACTTCGTGACAGCCGGACCGGACAAACTGTTGGCCGTACTCCGCGACCCCCCGGGCAGCAACTCCTACTCTTATCTGGAAAAGGGAACCACCTTTACGGAAAGCACCACCTACAACGGTACGCTGACACAAGAAGGTGAAGAAACCATGACTACGAATGTGGGTTATGAACTGGTGACCTTTACCGGTGTCGGTGTGGGTACGATACAGTCCATAGAGCAGACCAACTCGGGCGAAGTGAGCATACAGCACTCCGAAGAGTGGAGCGACTCGAACACCAAGACTTCCGTAACCACCACTACTACACAGTTCAGCACCAGCGATGACGAAGACTATGTAGGCGCCATGGGCGACGTGTTCTTGGGTTATAGCACCAACCTTTCTTATGGTTCTGCCGATGCCATCACATTGGTAGACAAAGGACAACTTGAAGCTGCGGAGCAAACCAGCAAGTATGAACCATATGATATTGTAGATATAGAAGGCACCGGTTACGCATTGGTGAAAACCACTTCTTTGGAAGCCGGAACCTCTTTTGCCACGCTGTTTGCCTATCCGCAATATCACATCGAATCGAGATTGATTCCGGAACTGGAGACATTGCGTAACAGCTTCCTCCACAGTAAAGACGAAATGTCGGAATCCCGCTTCCAGGCCGAAGCCAACGCCACCGGCAAACCTATCTATGTATCTTTGCTGAGTCCTGATAATGAAAACTACGGTCGCAGCAATGCCGACAAAGTGTTCGAAGATGCCCCCGACTATTATAAGAATGGAGGAACTCTCTTCGACGGACCGAGCTACAAAATCTATTTCCCGGCAGAATACGGACAGCGTTCGGACACCATCCACACGCTGAACCAATCTATGGACAATTGGATTGCCCGTCTGGAAGACAACGAGCGCGCCAAAGTGCAGGCCATTGAAGACGGCGAACTGATCCAAAACTTCTCTATGCAGGCCGGTGCCTCTGTGGAATACAGCCGCGGCTATTCCAACGTGACCAACACGACTAACAGCTTCTCTGTGGTCATCGGCGGTGGATTTGCCACCGACGTGGAATTTGACGCATTGGGTACCGGTTTCGTGTTGGAAATCGACGAAAGTCTGAGCACTACGCAAGGAGAAGAAAGTTCGAGCGAGGAAGAAGCCGCTACCATGGTAGGTTTCGTACTGGCCGACAGCGGCAACGACTATCTCTCGGTAGACGTATATCAGGAACCAGGCGGTAAAAATGAAGATGTAGGAACCGGTGACATCGATTCCAAAGACCTGAACTTGTCTACTTTCATCTTCCGCACACGTGCTGGAGCCACCTCCTGCCCGTATGAAGACGAAATCGTGACCCAATATTACAAGCCCGGAACGGTCATCAGTGAAAAAACACTGCAAGTGGAAATACCGGAAATTGCCGTGGAAAATGCATTTATCGAGAATGTACCCAGCGGCGAACCGGCTTACGTGACGCTTTACTTGCGCAACAACTCGGCCATCAACGAGGATGCCTGGTTCAACCTCATCGTAGACGACCAAGCCAACCAGTTGGGCGCAGGCCTGAAGATGGACGGAGGCGCCATCGGCAACGGACGTACCATTCTGGTTCCCGCTGGACAGACACTGACCAAGATATTGGAAGTGACCAAAGGACCGGGTCTGAACTACGACGACCTGCAACTGGTATTGGCATCACAATGCCAAGGCGACCCGACAGCCAACTTCCCGGCTGTGGCCGACACCGTAACTTTCAGCGTACACTTCACTCCAGCTTGTTCGGACGTGACAGTGAAGACACCGGGCAACAACTGGACATACAACACCGAGTTGCCTACCGAAAAGGATAAAAACGACCAGACGGTACATTACATGAATGTGGAAATCACAGACTTTAATGTGAATTACGACAACTTCAAGAGCATCCGCCTGATGTATAAGCCGAGCAGTGCTTCGGACGAAAACTGGGTGACGCTGATGAACTACTTCAACAATCAGGAATACTATGACGAGGCTGTCAAAGCCGGACTGAACGCCGAGATGATTAAGGCCGAAGACCGCGGAACCATCCGCTACAAGTGGTTCTTGGACGACATGCCCGACCAGTCTTACGACCTTTGCGCCGTAACGGTATGTAACATCAACAATACGGAAGTGGAGAATTTCTCCGAAGTCCGTTCGGGGGTGAAAGACATGTACCGCCCATGCCTGTTCGGAACTCCGCAACCGGCCAACGGTATCCTGACCATCAACGATGATGTCAAGATTACATTCAACGAAGCGATTGCCGCCGGTTATCTGAGCGAAAACAACTTTGAAGTAACCGGTATCAGAAACGGTACGCAAACGGCACATACCGTAGCCGTAGAAACCGACGGAGGCGACTCGTTCAGCAGCGAACTGGAGCGCAGCTTCCGTGGCAAGGACATCACAATAGAGGCATGGATTAACGTGCCCGAAGCCCAGGATGCGGTTATCTTCCGTCATGGCACGGGCGACGAAGCCTTGAGCTTCGGTATGACCAAAGACCACCGTATGACGGCTACCGTAAATGGAACGACCTATACTTCCGAATCGGTGGAACATGAAAACTATACCGACAACTGGAACCACGTAGCGCTGGTACTCGACCAGAACGAAGATTGTGAAACCGAAGGTAAGCTGACGCTGTACTACAATTTCACGGCTTGTCTGGAACGCGACAATGTACCGGTACACGCAGAATCTGCTGCCTATAACATGGCGGAAGGACTGAGAGGACAGATACATAATGTACGCGTATGGACCGAAGCCCGCACCAACGGACAGTTGCAGACACAGAGCAACCTGTTGCTGAGCGGCAACGAAACTGGACTGCTGTCCTACTATCCGATGGATGAAGCCGGAGGCAATATTCTGAAAGACAAGGCACGCGGACTGAACCTGAAAATGAACGGTGGCACATGGCTGTTGCCCGAAGGACGCGGACTGATGTTGAACGGTACGAACTCTTACCTGAAACTGAACTCCGGAAGTTCCGTAGTGGCGGACAAGGAAACCGACTATACCATCGAATTGTGGTTCAAGGGCGACAAGGGCAACCGCGATGCTACCCTACTGGCCAGCGGACGTGCCGACGGTACGGACTGGGGCGGTTCGGAGAACCTCTTCTTCTTGGGCTTTGAAAACGGCGAACTGACTTACCGCAATAACGGACAGACCCTGAAAGCCAGCGGCGACTGGCTAGACAACAACTGGCACCATGTGGCGGTATCGGCCAACCGCATGACCGACCGCATACAGCTCTACACGGACGGTATGCTGAACATTTATGCTCCTGCTACCGAATACGGACAGATTGCTGCCGGATATATCTACACAGGTGTGACACCAGTGGCTGAAAACGGTACGAATGTCAATGTAGAGAAGTATTGGAACGGTAGTCTGGACGACGTCCGCTTCTGGAACCTCTACAAGAACGAAAAAGCAGTGGCTACCGGCATGAACCGCAAGCTCGACGGCAAGGAAATGGGACTGATGGGTTATTACCCGTTTGAAAAACATACGGTAACATCCGAGAACCTCCCGGTGGTACGCTTCTCATTGGAAGATGCCAAGGTACAGGAACTCTCTACTACCCATGTACCCGATGCCATTGCCGTAATCGGCGGAATGGAAATTGCAAGCATCGAAAGCGAAAACCGCGAGATTGTGGAAAATGCTTTCATGACTTCGCAGGTTGCTCCGGTCAAGGACAAGGGCGGTGTGACCGACCTGGATTTCGACTATGTAGTGAACAATGATGCCCTCATCATCACCCTCAAGGAAGAACCGGCACGGATAGAAAACACCACGGTGACCTTCACCGTATCCGGAGTACGCGACCTGAACGGCAATAGCACACAATCAGGTATCACCTGGACGGCCTATATTGACCGCAACCAGTTGAAGTGGGTCGAAGACGAGCAGAACCTGCAAAAGAACGTAGACGAACCGATGACCTTCACGGTAGACATCACGAACAAGGGCGGCAAGACGGAAGATTACAGCATCACCGGCTATCCGTCATGGATTGACGTAAGTGCCCCGACCGGAACACTGGCCGCCACACAGACTGCCCACATCACATTTACGGTGGACGAAAGCGTGAACATCGGAACGTATAACGAAGTGTTCTATCTGACCAATAGCGACGGCATTTCCGAACCGCTGAACGTCACCCTGAAAGTGAACGGCAAGCGTCCGGACTGGACGGTGAACCCGGCGGACTACAAGTTCAACATGAGCGTTTATGGGCAAATGAAAATCAACGGACGTTTCTCCAACGACACCGAAGACATGCTGGCAGCATTCGAGGACGATGTATGCGTAGGTGTGGCCACCAACGAATATATCAAAGTGAACGACATGTATTATGCCCTGCTTACCGTGTACGGCAATACCGGATCTCACAACAAACTCGAATTCAAGATGTGGGACGCTTCTACCGGAAAGATATATATCGTAGAACCTGAGACGCCTGTGGCATTCAAGGCCAACAGCATCGTAGGCTCGCCCAAAGTACCGGTAGTATTCTCCAACCTCGACAAGGTGCAGTTGGATGTGGCATTGAACAACGGATGGACATGGACTTCATTCAATGTCATGGACGAAGACATGAACGACCTGTCACAGGTATTGAAGAACAACGCATGGCTGTCGGGCGACGAAGTGAAACGCGAAGACGGCGGTGTGGCCACCTACGGCGCACAGACCGGTTGGGTTGGTTCACTCAACTCCTTAGACAACGAAGGTATGTTCATGATACGCTCTTCTTATCCGCAGACCCTGAGTGTTATCGGTAGTCCAGTGAACCCGGCCAACCATATCCTCGACATCCGCAGTGTGAACGAACAGGGCATAGCCGTATGGAACTACATCCCGTATCTGTCACAGGAGAACCTGCCGCTGACAGAAGCATTGGCAGGCTATGAGGCCGAAATGGGCGACGTGGTGAAGAGCCAGAGCGCATTCGCAATGTGGAACGGCAACCTGGGCTGGATTGGTAGTCTGACCTACATGCAGCCGGGACGCGGATATATGTTACAGCGCACCGGCACGACGACAGCAACCCTGCGCTATCCGTCTACTGAAAATCGTAAGGCCAAAGTGACAACCAAACGTAACGCAGCCGACGAAACGATGGAAAACCACGGTGTGGAAAACACCAACTATGCACGTACCATGTCTATGGTGGCAACCGTAGAGGGTGTAGAACTGGCCGAGGGTGATGTGCTCCGCGCTTATATCAACGGTGAACTCCGCGGAGAATCTCCGGTGATTTGCCAGGGAGGAAACGATGAGCCTCTCTTCTTCCTGTCCGTAGCCGGAGAACAGTCCGGAAGCATCGACATGACAGTGGAACGCCGGGGTGAAATCGTAGCTTCGGCAACGGATGCCGGCAGTTTCAACGCCGATGCCGTAGAAGGAACATACGACAACCCGATGGTGATTTCCTTCGACAGCCGCTACGACCGCGCCGTTTATCCGTCTCCGTTCTACAATGAACTGTTTATCCGCAAGCAGGTGGATGCAGCCGACAAGGTAACCGTAACCATCACCGATGCCAAGGGTGCCAAGATGGCTCTCTTGACGGATTGCAACGAAGGCGGACAGGTGGACATCCACTATACCGACGCCCTCAACCTCTCTCCGGGTGTCTATATGGTCAATATCTGTGTGAACGGCAAGGACAATGTTTACAAAGTCATCAAAGTGAAAAGATAAGTTTCAAGAGTGAAAAAGCAGCCGGAGCCGGGCCTCCTGTCCGCTCCAGGCAGCTTTACATTCGGCATCTTAATTAAAGAACAATTATGAAATATATGCAAATGAAATATATGTGGCTGGCATTGGCTGCCCCGTTGTTCCTCACGGCCTGTACGGAAGAGGACGACCATGCAAGCGTGCCGGAATACACCAAATTCGACTATCCGGAATGGGCGGCAACGGCGCGTCCGGAAATAGCCCTGCCCCCCACCTACTGGACAGTGGCCTTTGGCGGAGGAGTGGAAACGCCCGACTGGCAACCTACACAGGCCGCACCGATGGCTGCACCTAGATGGAAGAACCCCGACATGCACGTCTACCCTGCCAGCATGACGGCCATTATCCGAACATCGGACTACATCCGTCCCGACATCACGGCCGATGACCAACTGGCCGCTTTTATCGGCACGGAATGCCGCGGCGTGGCGGAACAGATAGAGGGAGCCGACGGCGAGACCCTCTACCTGTTGCAGGTGAAAGCCGACCAGAGCGAAGTGCGCGAAGTGGAATTCCGCTATTACAGTGCACGAAAGCAGGAGATTTTCATCGCCTCCGAACGTGTTCCCTTCGAGGCGGACATCACGATGGGAAGCGTGGACACGCCTACCGAGATGACCTGGAATTCACAGGGTGAACTCCCCTATTACATGGATGTGGAGGTGAGTGTAGACCTGAGTAGTTTTGACGATGCAACCGTGGCCGACGGCGATATGGTGGCCGCTTTCGTAGGCGACGAGTGTCGCGGCATGGGCACAGCCGAAACCGATGACAACGGCAACTTTGTGTTCCGTTTCCGTATGTGGGGACGTAACGTGTCGGAACAGTTTGCGTTCAAATATTACACCGCTACACTCAAGGACGTCTATACCTATGAAGTGCCGTTCTACATGCAGCATACCGGCAAGCAGACGCTGAACATCAATCTGGACGAACACGGCTTCATGGATCTCTATGTACGTCTGCCCGAAACCTTGCGCCCCTATATGCGCGAGGGTGACGACATGGCGGCTTTTGTCAACGGATACCCGTGCAGCATCGTACAGGACCGTCTGCAAGAAAACTACATGCTGAAGATGAAAGGACGCAAGGGCGACAAGGTGTCTTTCCGCTTTTACAGCGACTCGCTGAAGCATGTGTTTGCCACCCCCGACTGTGTGACCTATGCCGATGCCGGCACCTGGGGCAATACGACCGACTATCAGACGCTGCCGCTCGAAACGGCCTTCAAGCTCGTCAACATGCGCGCCGTATTTGCCGTGGAACACTATGAGGCCATCAACACCACGCTGGCCGAAGGCGACCTGCTGGCAGCCTTTGTGGGCGATGAGTGCCGCGGCGTGGCCAAAGCCGAACTGTATGACGGACAGCTGATATACGACATGCAAGTGGTCGGAACATTGGGAGTCAACGAAGAGTTTGTCCTGAAATACTATCATCCGGGCAACCGCTATATGTTTACCTGCAACAAAGTGTTCGATTTTGAGGCCGGAGGCGCCATCGGCAGCCGCAACCAGCCTATGGGCATCACATTGCAAGTCATCGAATAAAAAGAAGAAAGCATGAATATAAAACATTTTTTACCAAGTGCCTTGCTTCTCCTGTCGGGAGCTACGGTTACAGCCCAGACACACGAGCCGTCTGTTTGGGAAGATTTCGGCAGTAATCTTTATATCGATGTCGGAGGCGGCGTGCAGACGCTCTTCGCTCCGGGCTGGAAGGATATAGCCTTCGGCAAGCAAATCACCCCCTCTTTCTCATTGGGTGTGGGCAAGTGGTTCAACCCTTTTTGGGGCATACATTTCGCCGCCGAGGGTTATAGTTTCAACGGCTTCCGACCGGGTGGCGCCTACGATCCTTTCTCGCCGCTCAACCGGGTGGATGTGGGTTATGACGGCTCGTTCCGTTACTACCTGCGCTATATGGGACTGAACGCCGACATCCGGTTCAGCCTGCTGAATCTGATTGCCGGACGGGAACGCAAGGGAGCGCCCTACGATTTGGTGCCCTATATCGGTATCGGGTATGCACACATGTTTGCCTACCGCGGTTCCACCAAGGAAAACCTCTTTACCGGACACGCCGGCGTGCGTAACCGTTTTGCCGTGCACCGCATGGTGGACGTGAACCTGGACGTGACCGCCGGATGGACGGACAATTATGTCAACCCCGTGACCGACCGATACATGACCTCCATGGCCGTACAGGTGGGCGTGAGTTTCTATCCGGGCAGACGTGCCTTCCGCAAGCCGACGGTGAAAGTTCCGGTAGAGACCTTCCGCTACCGCACGGATACGGTATTCGTGCGCGAAGTGCCGGGACGTGACAAAGTGATAGAGTTTGTACCTGACCACAGGAACATTCTCGGTGTGGTTATGGCATCCGTCCGGTTTGCCGTGAACCGCTCAATGGCATACAAGGGGCAGGAAACGCAAATCTACGAAGTGGCACGCTATCTGCGTGAACATCCGAAGGCCGTTGTCCGCATCGAAGGTTACGCCGATGCCACTTCCGGATCGGAAGACTACAACCACAAGTTGGCACAGCAACGTGCGGAATATGTACGCAAACAACTGGTAGACACTTACAAGGCCGATGCTTCGCGCATAGAGACCAAGGCTATCGGCACAGCACGGCAACCCTATGACGACACTACGGACACGCAATGGAATTGTGTAGCCATCATCCGCCTGATTAAGTAAGAAGAGAAAACCTCTGATACTTAAAAAAAGTGACGCATGCGAAGGTTTTTCCTGCATGCGTCACATCTTTTTTAGCCGACCCCATATCCGAGCCTTATTTCTTAATGACCTTGATGGTCTTCTGTATTCCGTCGCGATACAAATTCAAGAGATACATACCTTTACGCAAGTGCCCCACTTGCAATTCGGTTGTCCCCGCAGGCACTTCGTCCTGTGCCACGACGGCTCCCGACAATGACACCAAGCGCACGTTCCAGACTTTATCCGTGGCATTGGAAATGACAATACGACCATCCACGACCGTGCGTTCCACACTTAACGGACCATCGGTCTCGACCGCTGAAACAGAAGAACCACCCTTAGGCATAAGCACCACATTCATATAAGTTTCTCCGACATAACGGTAAATGTCACTCACGGCATACACCTTTTCAAAAGGCAAGTAGCCTTCAGCTTCCACTTTCATACGGATTTCGTCACCACGCACATCGGCCAAAGTCAGATAACCAGAAGCATTCGTCCGGTACACTTTACCATTCAGCGTCACGGTAGCCCCTGCCAGATTGTGCCCTTTTACGTTCTCTACTTCCAGTTCAACCAAGATACCCTCCTGCTTGCGGTCTATGTTGAGTTCCACGTCAGTCAAACGGCCTGCCTCCAATGTCACAGCCTGCAAATCGGATACATGCACATCAACCCCTTCGTAATCCGAAGCCGTGGCCTGTATGTCATATTGACCGGGGTCGAGTATGACATAAGTCGCCGTACTACTGCCCTCGAATTCTATCTCAGTGATGAAATCCCCTCCGGTGGACACATTGCAATAATCCGCCTCCAACCCGTCGGGCACAACGGTCTTCACACGGGCATATGCCAAACGACTGAAGTCCAATACCACCTTGTCCGATGCACCTTCTACGGTCTCATGCGCCACGTAATCAAGCTCTATGCCATCTTCTCCCGAATAAGAGGAATAACTGTTCCAGTTGAAAACATATTCCCCTTCCGGCAAACGGGTCTGGAACTTCGTCTCTCCGCTTTCAATGCGGAACTGCCACAGCCTTTCACCCCGGGACGTACTGACCTCGCACGTGAACGACCGCCCTTCCATGAAGTCCGGCAAGTTCGCCACGGAGACTTCGACCGGCACACTCTCCGTCTTTGACAAATCTATCTCAACCTCCTGCTGCTCCTCCATATCAAACGCACCGAGTGTCAGGAAGTCTACTTGCTGCGTGGCATAATCCTGCCTTTCCAACGCATAAGTGTATGCTCCGGTTTTCAAACCCAACTCGGCCTCCCATGTACCGGAAACGCCATCAGCACCTGTAACCGACATGAAATCAGTAGCCCGACTTTCTTGTCCGCTCATGGCATAAATCGTATAGGCATAACCTTCTTCCGCCCCTTTCAACTTGAAACGCATCGTCCCATAATCGGAGGAATGGAAAGCGCAAACCACGTCACGGTTTTCTGCCGTATTCACAAGCCCGTGAGCCGTTTCGAAATTCGTATTAGCATTGTAGCCGGGCTCCACTACATACTTATACAAGCCATCTACCATGTAAACGGAATAAGGGAAGTCTATATTATTCACATAAAATTCATTATACTCCATACCCACAGGCGAAATTATCAAGCTACCGCTTTGCACATCGCCCTCCGTACGGAACGTCACGGGTTTATACCCTTTGTCTTGGAAAGAATAATCCACAGTGGTAGTTTTCCCTGAAGCCGTAAAAGTAGCCAAATCCGTCGCAGGCGAAGCCAAATAGTTGCCTTCCATCTCAGGATAATAGTAATATGTACCGGGCTGAAGATATCCCTGCACGCTCCCCTGTTCATCGGTAGACAAATCTAAATTCGCTTGGAGAAGAATGACCTCGGCCTCGCCCGGTTTCCCCTCAGCATCTTTGACCTGAAAAGTGACCAGTGTCATATCATCCAATTTCTCCGCCGTAGTCACAGCTACATCTTCATCCTCTACGGTCACGTTACCGTTTTTCACATCTACGCTGATTCCTTCGGGCGTAAACGCAGACAGTTCATAAATGTACTCACCTGTACGCAGATATTCGCCGTCATCCATCTGCCGAATCTGCACACCGGGATAAGAGCTATTCCAACTGCTGCCATCGGAAAGTCCTATATAATCCAACTCTACATTGTAATCCTCCGGACTGCCCGACGTGAAACTCACATAATGATAAGGAGAGAAATCCGCATTCACTTCCACCGTCGTAATTTCCGGGTTGCCGAAATCAAAAAGTATCGGCCCTTCGTAAGAAATCGACTGGTCCGGCATGTAAAGCCGGATGAAGTTATCCTCGTAAGGGTTATAAGACAACTTGCCCTTGAAACTACTGGAAGTTGCATCCCAAACAAACCCATTCTCAGGCATCCCCTGCCCGTTGAGTTCAAGTTGCAACTGCGCCACGTCGAAACGCTCGGAAGACGACGGGGTGACCTTTATCACCGTAGTCAACTCTCTCACCTCGTCTTGGGCATAAGTCTGCATGCCTAAGAACAAGCACAATAAAAGTAAGATCTTCTTCATACACTTATTTTTTTAAAGTTGGTTTTATACGGCTTCAAAAATACTGAAACTCCGACAAAACAAAAAGGGAGGCAAAGCTTTTTTACCCCCCCCCCCGTTAAGTTTATTTAACACAAAGTAAAAGGCACGCCCTTGCGACGCATGCCTGCGCCCGTCAGTCTAAAAACCCCTGACGTTTCAAAGCCTCCAACATGCCCCGGCTCATAGCTTCGTTATCCTTACGGGTGTAACGGATATCCGTGAAGATTTGAGCCAGCGTCTCCTTGTGGTTGATTTCCACAAAATGCCTGTTCTCTGGTAATTGTTCTTTCGGCCCGTAATATCGGTCGATAGTTTCGGGGATATAGTCGTGATAGGTCTCTTCATGTACCACAGCCTCCAAAGGCAGACGGTCGGTCTGCTCGGGATGTTCATCGGGCCATCCGACGGTGAGTGTCGCCACCGGCATCACCAAGCGGGGCAACTGCAAAATGTCGATAATTTGGGACGGCATATATAAAGTCGTACCTAAATAACAAATCCCCAGCCCTTCCGCCTCGGCCAGATTGCAAAACGTCTGTGTAAACAACAGCGCATCCGTGGCGGCATTCAAAAATGAAAGAAAATTGTCATATCCGGGATGCGCCTTGCGCTGCTCCGCCCATTTGACCGTACGGTTGAAATCCGCACATATCGTCAGGATCACAGGCGCCTGAGTCACCATAGGCTGATTGAAATGCACCGGCGCCAAACGTTTTTTCATCTCTTCGCTACGCGTCACCACCACGCTGTAGAGCTGCATGTTCCCCATGGTCTGTGTCCTTTCCGACACCTCCAAAAGACGGCGTAACAACTCCTCATCCACCGGTTTTCCGGCATACTTCCGAATACTTCTACGGTTCTTTACTGTTTCCATGATTCATTCGTTTTTTACTTCGGGCAAAGATACACAAAATGATTCATAATAGATTAGATTTCAAAGGTTTTTATTTCATAAGATTTTCATTTTCGGATAACTTTTCCGATTCGCCAAAAACACATAATACTTATAATCAGGTGAATAACACACAAGAATGGAAAACTTTGCATGAAAAGACAAGATTTTAAGTTTTTCTTTTGGTCATATCAGAAAACATGTGTAGTTTTGCAACATCCTTCCGGATTGACCGCTATTGCTTCTACAAAATCTGATAACGGAATCCTAAAGTAAACCATTTAAATTCAAACAGTCGTGAAAGAGAAGACTTACAGTTATGACGAAGCCTTTGAGGCAGCCCTTCAATATTTCAAGGGGGACGAACTGGCCGCAAGGGTTTGGGTGAACAAGTACTCCATGAAGGACTCATACGGTCATATTTATGAAGTATCGCCCGAAGACATGCACTGGCGTATCGCGAACGAAATCGCCCGCATCGAGAATAAATATGAGAATCCGCTCAAAGCAGAAGAAATATTCGGACTTCTTGATCACTTCAAATACATCATTCCGGCAGGTAGTCCCATGACCGGAATCGGCAACAATCACCAAATCGCATCGCTTTCCAACTGCTTCGTCATCGGTCTGGACGGACAAGCCGACTCATACGGCGGCATCATCCGCATCGACGAAGAACAGGTGCAACTGATGAAACGGCGCGGCGGCGTAGGCCATGACTTGTCGCACATCCGCCCGAAAGGCTCGCCGGTGAAAAATTCGGCCCTGACTTCTACCGGCCTCGTTCCTTTCATGGAACGCTACAGCAACTCGACCCGCGAGGTGGCACAAGACGGACGGCGCGGCGCACTGATGCTGTCCGTCAGCATCAAGCACCCCGACGCCGAGGCTTTCATCGATGCCAAAATGACCGAAGGCAAAGTGACGGGAGCGAACGTATCCGTCAAGATCGACGATGAATTCATGCACGCTGCCATCGAAGGGCAATCCTACACGCAGCAATACCCCATTGACAGCTCGTCGCCCATGGTGGCCAAGAACATCAGCGCACAGGATTTGTGGAAGAAGATCGTGCACAACGCATGGAAAAGCGCCGAGCCAGGTGTCTTATTCTGGGACACGATTCTGCGCGAATCCGTACCCGACTGCTATGCCGATCTCGGTTTCCGTACCGTGAGTACGAATCCTTGCGGCGAGATACCGCTCTGCCCGTATGACAGTTGCCGCCTGTTGGCCATCAACCTTTATGCTTACGTGGTCAACCCGTTCACGCCGGAAGCCTATTTCGATTTCGATTTGTTCAAGAAACATGTGCAACTGGCCCAACGGCTGATGGACGACATCATCGACCTGGAACTGGAAAAGATTGAAATGATTCTCCAAAAAATAGACGCCGACCCGGAATCCGAGGAAGTAAAGGGCACGGAACGTCATTTGTGGGAAAAGATATACAAGAAAAGCGGACAGGGACGGCGTACAGGCGTAGGCATCACGGCAGAAGGCGACATGCTGGCCGCACTCGGCCTCCGTTACGGTACGCAAGAAGCCACGGACTTTGCCGTGGAAGTACACAAGACTGTGGCCCTGCAGGCTTACCGCTCATCGGTACAGATGGCCAAAGAACGCGGGGCGTTTGAAATCTTCGACGCCGAACGCGAAAAGAACAACCCGTTCATCAACCGTTTGCGTGAGGCTGACCCGGAACTGTATGAAAACATGGTAAAATACGGACGACGCAACATCGCTTGCCTCACCATTGCCCCGACGGGGACGACCAGCCTCATGACGCAAACCACATCCGGCATCGAACCGGTATTCCTGCCCGTATACAAACGTCGGCGCAAAGTCAACCCGAACGACCCTGAAGTACATATCGACTTCATCGACGAGACGGGCGACGCTTTCGAGGAATACATCGTCTATCACCATAAGTTCCTCACGTGGATGAAAATCAACGGCTACGACACGGAGAAACGTTACACGCAAGAGGAAATCGATGAATTGGTGGCACGCTCTCCTTATTATAAGGCCACGGCCAACGACGTGGACTGGCTGATGAAAGTCAAAATGCAGGGAGCCATCCAGAAGTGGGTGGACCACAGTATCAGCGTGACGGTCAACCTGCCGAACAATGTGGACGAAGAACTGGTCAATCAACTCTATGTGGAAGCCTGGCGTTCGGGATGCAAGGGTTGTACCATCTATCGCGACGGTTCGCGTTCGGGCGTGATGATTTCCGTGAAGAACGAGAAAAAACAACCGGAACTTCCCTGCAAAAGTCCCGAAGTGACGGAAAAACGTCCGCAGGTATTGGAATGCGACGTGGTACGCTTCCAGAACAACAAAGAAAAATGGGTGGCTTTCGTCGGACTGTTGAACGGCTATCCCTATGAAATCTTCACGGGTATTCAGGACGACGACGAGGGCATCGTCCTTCCGAAAAGCGTCATGAAAGGACGTATCATCAAGAATACGGACGAAGACGGCAACAAACGTTACGACTTCCAGTTCGAAAACAAGAAGGGATACAAGACCACCGTGGAAGGGCTTTCCGAGAAGTTCAACAAGGAATATTGGAACTACGCCAAACTGATTTCCGGTGTGCTGCGTTACCGCATGCCGCTCGAACACGTCATCAAGCTTGTCGGCTCGCTACAGTTGGAAAGCGAAAGCATCAACACTTGGAAAAACGGTGTGGAACGCGCCCTGAAGAAATACATCACGGACGGCACGGAAGCCAAAGGTATGAAATGCCCGAACTGCGGTCACGAATCGTTGGTATATCAAGAAGGATGCCTCATCTGTAAGCACTGCGGCGCCTCCAGATGCGGATAGGCTCTATGAAAGTGAAGAACAGCCGCATCCTGCTGCCCCGCGTACGTTTCTATGCCCACCATGGCGTGGATCCGCAAGAACAACTGACAGGTGCTTATTTCCACGTCGGGATAGAAGCCGACACGGATTTCAACGAGGCCATGCAGACCGACCGGTTGGAGGGCACAGTGAGCTATGCCGACTTATATGAAAGTATCAAGACGGAAATGGACATCCCTTCAAAATTATTGGAACATGTGGCGGGAAGAATCCTTCAAAGACTCTTCGACGACTTCTCTTCCATCAGCCGCATCCGTCTGACCCTGACCAAGGAAAATCCACCTATGGGGGCCGATTGCCGCGAAGCCGGGGTGGAAATCGAAGCGGAAAGATAAGAACCCGGACATCGGTATGAACTGTTTTTAGACAGAATATCTATGTTTTAGACATAAGAACAAAAGAACAAAAAGCCTTTTAAGACTTGAAAAATATGTTCTTTTGTTCTTATGTCTTAATATCATTTTATCCCCTTGTCCTTATGTCTCTCCTTAACTTTCTATTCTTATGTCTTTTTGTCTAAATATCATTTTGCCAAATTGTCACTTCCGCCTCCTCAGAATCGCATATTCCGGACAGCAAGGCACACACGAAGAAAAAAAACGATTCTCACGCATTTGCAGAAACCCTTCGTGTCACCCCCGCCACAACTTTTGCTTACTTCTTGCACAAGAATGAGGCATACAACGCGCAAACAGGCAAGAAGCACGTAAGCCCCAAAGAGGATTCACCTTTCATTGTGCCATCCTGATTTCGACAACTTCCGACCTCCAAATAGAGAAAAAGAGGGCGATTTACGCACTTCCTCACATCGTTTTCTACCCGTCGGCGCGCCGTCGGACAGATGTTTTTTCCACATCCTGCGGAGAAAAAAAATGTTTTTTCAGCCCAACGAAAAATTATTTGGCTGTGCTTGACGCCTCAACATCTTTAACAAAGATTAAAATACAACCCAAAATGCAAAAAAAACATATAGAAAATAAAGCAAAAATTGTCTGAAAGGTGTTTTTTACGCTGATTTCTTTCTCCCCGAAATCGGTCTTTATCTTTCTTTTTGTCCCAGAAAGCCACATTTTCGTGTCATTTATCTCAAACAAGGTTATCGGAAACTCCTGAAAAACCTCCATACAAACCAAATACCGAGATTGCATTTTTTAAGAATATTTTTCTACACTTATTCTTCCGTTCCACAAGAAATTTTCGTAATTTAGCAGGCAATAACATGAAACAGACACAAAAGAACAAAATCACATAATAAATTATCACCAAAACAATGGAAAACATAGGTTTAGCATTACAACTCATGGTGGTGGGCATGGTTACGGTGTTCATCATCCTTATGATTGTCATCCAGTTGGGCAAATGGCTGATTCAGATAGTCAACAAAGTAGCCCCCGAAGAAACGGTGGCTCCGAAACGGAAGCCCGCACCCGGTACGACCACGGCTATCGATGCCCAGACACTGGCCGTCATCCGGGAGGCTGTCAGCCAAATCACCGGAGGCAAGGGAAGCGTAAGCAAGGTAGAACGCTTATAGGCACAAACAGTCATCGAAATTTAAAAGAAAAACATACAATGGAAAAAAGAGAAGTAAAATTCAGCCTGGTGTTCCGCGACATGTGGCAAAGCGCCGGAAAATACGTGCCGCGCGTGGACCAGTTGGTGAAAGTGGCTCCCGCCATTATCAGAATGGGATGTTTCGACCGTGTGGAAACCAACGGAGGCGGTTTTGAACAGGTAAACCTCCTTTTCGGGGAAAACCCGAACAACGCCGTGCGCCAATGGACGAAACCGTTCCACGAAGCAGGCATCCAGACTCACATGCTCGACCGTGCACTGAACGGCCTGCGCATGAGTCCCGTACCAGCCGACGTACGCCGCCTGTTTTATAAAGTCAAGAAAGCGCAGGGCACGGACATCACCCGTACGTTTTGTGGGTTGAATGACATCCGCAACATCGCACCCAGCATCCGCTACGCCAAGGAAGCCGGCATGATTTCGCAGTGCAGCCTTTGCATCACCCACTCGCCCATCCACACGGTGGACTACTACGTGGACATGGCCCGGCAGCTTATCGATTTGGGATGCGACGAAATCTGCCTGAAGGACATGGCGGGCATCGGCCGCCCCGAAACCCTCGGTAAAATCTGTGCGGGCATCAAGGCTTACAAGAAAGACATCATCGTGCAATACCATTCCCATGCGGGACCGGGTTTCAACATGGCTTCCATCCTCGAAGTATGCAAGAACGGATGCGACTACGTGGATACGGCCGTAGCCCCGTTGGCATGGGGTACGGGACACGCCGACATCCTGGCCGTACAGGCCATGCTGAAGGACGCAGGCTTCAAGGTGAAAGAAATCAATATGGCGGCCTACATGGAGGTACGCTCGCAGATACAGGAAATGATGGACGACTTCCTCGGACTCTACTGCAATCCGCTCAACCGTATCAACAACTCCCTGCTCATCGCCCCGGGACTGCCGGGCGGCATGATGGGTTCGCTTATGGCCGACCTGGAGACCAACCTGGAGTCGCTCAACAAATGGAAGGCCAAACACGGGCAAGCCGAACTGACGCAGGACGAATTGCTCGTCAAGCTGTTCGACGAAGTGGCCTACATCTGGCCCAAGGTGGGATACCCCTGCCTCGTGACTCCGTTCAGCCAATATGTGAAAAACCTGGCCTTGATGAACGTCATCCAAATGGAGAAAGGCAAAGAACGCTGGAGTATGATTGCTGACGACATCTGGGACATGATTTTGGGCAAGGCCGGACGCCTGCCGGGCGAAGTGGCACCGGAACTGAAGGCACTGGCCGAAGCACAAGGACGGAAGTTCTCCGACACCGACCCGCAAGCCAACTATCCGGACGAACTGGACAAATACCGCCAGATGATGGCCGAAAAAGGTTGGGACACGGGACAAGACGACGAGGAACTCTTCGAGTATGCCATGCACCCGTCGCAGTATGAGGCTTACAAGAGCGGCAAGGCCAAACAGGACTTCCTGGCCGACCTGCAAAAGAGACGCGAGGCTGCCGCCGCACCGGCCGGCGCAGGAAGCGCACCGGCACAGCCTTCTACCGTTACCGTCACCGTGAACGGACAATCTTACAAGGTGGACATCGCCTACGGAGAACAAGCCGCACCGGCCCAGACGTCCGCCGCACCGACGGCACAACCCGCCGCAGCCACGGGCGAAGGCGAAGACATCCCGGCTCCGTTGGAAGGCAAATTCTACCGCGTGAAAAACACGGAAGAAACGCCGAAGCAACCGGGCGACCGTGTAAAAGCGGGCGACATCCTGGGTTACATCGAGGCTATGAAGACCTATAATGCCATCCGTGCCGAATTCGACGGCACCATCACGGCCATCTTGGTCAACTCCGGCGATGCCGTGGAAGAAGACGACGTAATCATGAAAATAGCCAAGCAGTAAATTATGGAACAGTTAACAGATATATTCAATAAACTATACCAGATGACGGCTTTCAGCAATATCATTGCCGACCCGTCGTTCCTCATCATGTATGCGCTGGCTTTCGTCCTGCTCTACTTAGGTATAGTGAAAAAGTACGAACCGCTGTTGCTCGTGCCTATCGCGTTCGGGGTGTTGCTGGCCAACTTCCCGGGCGGCGAGATGGGGGTCATACAAGCGGACTCGCAAGGGATGGTCATGCTGGCCAACGGCAGCAAAGCCAACATCTGGGAAATGCCGTTGCACGACATCGCCCATGAATTCGGCCTGATGAACTTCCTCTATTACATGCTCATCAAAACCGGTTTCCTTCCGCCCGTCATCTTTATGGGAGTGGGTGCTCTGACCGACTTCGGCCCGATGCTGCGCAACCTGCGCCTGTCCATCTTCGGAGCCGCCGCCCAATTCGGCATCTTTGCCGTGTTGCTGGTAGCCATCCTGATGGGTTTCACACCGCAGGAAGCCGCCTCGCTCGGTATCATCGGTGGCGCCGACGGCCCGACGGCCATCTTCACGACCATCAAACTGGCTCCCCACCTGCTCGGTCCCATTGCCATTGCAGCCTATTCCTATATGGCGCTCGTTCCGGTCATCATCCCGTTGGTGGTGAAACTGACCTGCACGAAGAAGGAGCTGATGATTAACATGAAGGAACAGGAAAAATTGCATCCGTCTACCACGGAAATCAAAAACCTGCGTGTCCTGAAAATCATCTTCCCGATTGCCGTCACGACGGTAGTAGCCTTGTTCGTCCCCACGGCAGTGCCCCTCATCGGTATGCTGATGTTCGGTAACCTACTGAAAGAAATCGGTGCCGACACCTCGCGCCTGTTCGATGCGGCTTCCAACTCCATCATGAACGCGGCTACCATCTTCCTGGGCCTCTGCGTAGGCGGTACCATGACCGTGGATGCGTTCCTCAACATGCAGACGATAGGCATCGTCGTGGGCGGTTTCCTCGCCTTTGCGTTGTCCATTGCTTCCGGTATCGCCATGGTGAAAATCTTCAACCTGTTCAGCAAGAAGAAAATCAATCCGCTCATCGGTGCCACCGGGCTGAGTGCCGTACCCATGGCCAGTCGCGTTTGCAACGAAATCGCCACCAAATATGATGTGAAGAACCATGTGTTGAACTACTGCATGGCCTCCAACATCTCCGGTGTCATCGGGTCAGCCGTGGCAGCCGGCGTGCTGATCTCCTTCTTGGGATGAGACAGTTGCAAACCGGATAAACAAAGAAGACAGAAGAACATAAGGATAAGATTTTGTCCTTATGTTCTTCTGTCTTTAAAAGAAGTAAAATCAAAGACGTATCACCTTCACTCACATCGGCAACCCAACAGATTAAAAAACGGGTTATTCTGTTTCCGTATGCTCCGAACCATTTTGCTTTTTAACCCGTTTTACAGTATGCTTTATTTTACCAATCAAAAAGTTGAGTTCTAAAGTAGACTCTGTTTCTGCCGTTTCCAAGTCGGGCATCACTATATCTGAAAGCATCTCACCGAAATGTTTCATTTTAGATTGCTGTACGTGGCTGTCTGTTTCCTGATGCAAAGTACGAAGTTCCCGTTTCAGTTGACGTACATTGGCAAATGTTTCTATTATAGCAAACGTCGCATTCACAGCCTTCTTGCTTTTCAATATAGTAGCCAACATATACAATCCTCTCTCCGTGAATACGGCAGGCAAGACACGACTTTTAGACGATATTTTTGCGGTCGGATTTTTCGACCGCAAAAATATCATTTCCTCACGTGTCAACCGAAACATGTAAGTGGACGGGAACTTATCCGGATTATTTTTCACAGCCTCGTTCACTCGTTTGGTTTCCACACCATACAAATCTGCTATATCCGCATCTAATATCACCACCGTCTCACGCACGGTCATTATTTTACTGCGAACCTGCTCAAACATATTGCCTGTCGGCAGTCCCACATCAGTATGCTGCAAAGTATTCCTATCCATTTCCATTTTTTATGTCAGTCCTGATAATACACCCTCTTCACCCGGGCACTGACTCCCGTCAGGATTTCGTAGGGTATCGTACCCACAGCGTCGCTCAGCACCGTCACCGGCAGATCATCGCCGAAGATGATGGCGGTATCGCCCTCACGGCAATCTATGTCCGTCACGTCTATCATGCAGACATCCATGCAAATGTTGCCCACATACGGGGCACGCCGTCCGTTGACCAGACAATACGCACGGCCGCAACCTAATTTGCGGTCCAAGCCGTCGGCATAACCGATGGGCAGGGCTGCAATCCGACTGTCACGCGTCAAACGCCCTTTGCGGCTGTATCCCACAGTATCTTCCTTCGGCACTTCGTGTATCTGGAGAATCGTGGTTTTGAGCGTACTGATATTATGGAGAATCTCATTATTCCGGGAATTGATACCGTAGAGCCCCAAACCGAGACGTACCATCTCCAAATGACGATCCGGGAAATGTTCAATCCCCGCACTGTTGCAGATATGACGCAGAATCTTGTGACTATAAGCCTGCTGAAGCTGCGCACTGCCTTTCAGGAACAATTCATACTGACGGGCGGAAAAGGCATCGAAATCGTCGCTGTCGCTCCCGACGAAATGGGAAAATACGGAACGGGGAATCACAGCCGACTGGCGTTTCAACCGCTCCACCAGCAACGGCATATCCTTTTCCGAGTCGAACCCTAACCGGTGCATACCCGTGTCTAATTTCACATGGATGGGAAAATGGGTCACCCCTTCTTTCTCCGCCTCGTGAATCAAAGCCTCCAACAAACGGAAGCTGTACACCTCCGGTTCAAGGTCGTACTCGAACAAGGTCGGGAAACTGCTCATCTCCGGATTCATAATCATGATATTCGCCGTAATGCCGGCCTTCCGCAGGTCCACGCCTTCGTCGGCCACGGCCACGGCCAGATAATCCACCTGATGATCCTGAAGGGTTTTGGCAATCTCCACAGCACCGGCCCCGTAAGCCGACGCCTTTACCATACATACCATCTTCGTCTCCGGCTTCATGAAACTGCGGTAATAGTTCAAATTATCCACTACGGCATTCAAATTAACCTCCAATGTCGTTTCGTGTACCTTCAAGGCCAAGTGTTCCGTCAAAACGTCAAAACGGAAAGACCTTGCCCCTTTGATGAGAATCACTTCGTCGTGCAACATGTCCAATACCCCGCTGCCCAACAATTCATCCGTTGAACGATAAAAACATGCCTCCATGCCGAACAGACCTTGTACGGCAGACAAGCACGGACCGACTCCTATGAACTTCTCCACACCGCGCATAGCCACCAAACGGGCCACGCGGCCATACAAATCCTCAGGCGCACCGCCAGCCTGCTCGATATCACTCAAAATCAACGTACGTTTCCGCCCCGCACAATCGGGACGACGGTTCATGAAGTCGAGGGCGATATCCAAAGAATTATAATCCGAATTGTAACTGTCGTTAATGAGCGTACAACCCGATCGGCCTTCTTTCACCTCCAGGCGCATGGCCACCGGTTCGAGTACGGCCATCCTTGCGGCAATCGTCTCGGGACTCATCCCCAAATGCAAGCATACGGCCAGGCAGGACACGGAATTGGCCAACGAAGCCTCGTCGATAAAAGGAATAGAACAAGCAGCCTCCTTACCTTTATATATATAGGACACAACCGTCTCTGCCTCCCGCTTCTCCACCGATGCGATATATAAAGGTACATCGCGCCGCTGCCGCGACCATGCAAAATATTCTCCTTTGAAAGCCGAACGGTTGACGCAACCGACTACGCGTGCATCGTCCATATCGTACACCAGGACTTTGGCATCCTTGAACAACTTCAACTTCTCCAAACACTTTTGCTCATACGAAGTGAAATTCTCCTGATGCGCATCGCCCAAGCAAGTAAAAACCCCTATGGTCGGCTGAATCACCGACTGCAAAGCTTCCATCTCTCCCGGCTCGGAAATTCCGGCTTCAAAAAGTCCTACTTCGCTTCTCTCATCCAGATTCCATACGGACAAAGGCACTCCGATTTGGGAATTGTAGCTCCTCGGCGAACGGGTGACGTTCTTTTCAGGGGACAACAACTGGTAAAGCCACTCCTTGACCACGGTCTTCCCATTACTTCCGGTTATACCCACCACCGGAATGTCGAAGGCCTCGCGATGACGTTCGGCCAAGCGTTGCAAAGCTTTCAGCGGACTGACCACTTGCAGGAAATTGGCATCGGGACAGGATGTCATGTCTTCCGGCAAACGACTGACCACAAAAGAGCGTACCCCCCGACGATAAAGTTCGGGAATATAACGGTGCCCGTCGTTACGACGGCTTTCCAACGCAAAAAACAAAGTATCTTCAGGGAAACACAAAGAACGGCTATCCGTTAGAATCCACCGGACTTCCACCGTTTCGCTACCCCACAAATGAGCGCCGACGAGCGAAGCTATTCTTTCTAATGTATAAGACATAATCCTCAATATTTTAGCAGATCTTTCAATCTTCCGTACTCGGTTGTATCGGCTAATTTCGGGTATTTTTCAGTAAGTCGTTCCATCTTTAACATAGTTTGACGCAGGAAGTCCCGATAAGCCGCCGATTCCGGATGCAGCGGACGGTGGGACAAAGCCTTGGCCACGGCCTCCCATTCCGCCATGAAGCTTCGTGTTTCCACCGGGAAACAGACTTCCGAGAAACGTTCCCAAATATACCCTACCGCCACCTCGGACGGATGCAGCATGTCTGCCGCATAAAACCGGTAATCCCTCAACTCATCCAGCACGATTTCGTAAGCCGGGAAATAGAAACAACGTCCCTCGTGCGCACGACATATCCCGTCTACGGCCAACAACAGCACGGCTTTTCCCAACCGGCTGCCATGGAAACCATATTTGGCATAACGGTAGGGACTGACCGTAAAAACGATTTGCAGGGACGGATTGACCTGCCAAAGAGCCCCCAATGCCTCTCCGAGTACCTCCTTCGCCCCCTCCACGTCCAACTGCTCTTCCGTAAACCGCGCCCCGGGCTGCTTATGGCAATTCGCAACCACCCGCCCGTTCTCATTCAGACGGTAATAACGGTTCGTACCTAAAGTAAGGAACAGGACTTTCAGCGACCTGAACCGGGCAGCTTCTTCACGGCACACGTTTTCCAGACGGGCACGGCATTCCTCACGGTTCTCCGCAGAAAAGGAACTGTCATTCAACCAACTGTGCCACAGTCCTCCCGATTCGAAAAAAATATCCTCGGGCAACGGCTCCACGGTAGCCATCGCCCTGCACCACACGGATATACTCAACGGATTGTACAATACCCCGAACGGATTGGCATGCGCATCCAGTCCCGACTGCACCATACGCCGGCCGATATGGTCGGCAAAGCAAGAACCCAACAGGGTAAGCCCGTCTCCGGGTCGGATTTCCAATCCCTTCATCCCTGTTTCTACTGTGGTACGAAACTTCATATCTCACACTCGTTAAATGTCAAAACGGTATTTTTTCCTGCAAAAGTAAGCAAGATATATGAAATTATGCTAATTTTGCATGAACTAAATCAAGCTGATGACAAACAAAAATACATATAACCTTTTGTCGCAAATCAATATCCCGGCCGACTTGCGCCGATTGCCCATAGACAAATTGCCGCAAGTATGCGAAGAACTGCGCCGCGACATCATCGACGAGCTGGCAGACAATCCGGGACATTTCGCTTCCAGCTTAGGCGTCGTGGAGCTGACGGTCGCTTTGCATTATGTGTACGACACGCCTTACGACCGCATCGTATGGGATGTCGGACATCAGGCATACGGCCATAAGATACTGACAGAACGCAGGGAACGTTTCTCGACCAACAGGAAGCTGCACGGGCTGAAACCTTTCCCCTCTCCTTCCGAAAGCGAATACGACACGTTCACCTGCGGACATGCTTCCAATTCCATCTCCGCCGCTTTGGGCATGGCGGTGGCTTCGGCCAATCAGGATGAAAAAAGAAGGCACATCATTGCCGTCATCGGCGACGGTTCGATGAGTGGCGGTCTGGCTTTCGAAGGACTGAACAATGCTTCTTCTACCCCGAACGACATTCTCATCATCCTGAACGACAATAATATGAGCATAGACCGCAGTGTGGGAGGAATGAACCATTATTTCCACCAACTCCACACCAGCAGCCTCTATAACCGCCTGCGTTTCGCCGCTTCCCGTAAATTATTCAACTGGGGTTGGCTCAACGAAGAGCGCCGGAAGCAACTCATCCGTTTCAACAACTCGCTGAAATCGCTTATCAGCAACCAGCAGAACGTATTCGAAGGTATGAACATACGCTACTTCGGCCCCAGCGACGGTCATGACGTCATCGAACTGGTACATACACTCCGGGTCCTGAAAGACATGAAAGGTCCTAAACTTTTTCATATACACACCGTCAAAGGCAAAGGATTCAAACCGGCGGAGAAGGCGGCAGACATCTGGCACGCACCGGGCAAATTCGACAAGGAGACCGGCGAACGCATACAGACGGACACGAGCAACCTGCCTCCACGTTACCAAGACATCTTCGGACAGACCTTACTCGAACTGGCCCGGATGAACCCGAAAATCATCGGAGTGACGCCTGCCATGCCGTCGGGATGCTCGATGAATGTCCTGATGAAGGAAATGCCGGACCGGGCTTTCGATGTAGGTATCGCCGAAGGGCACGCCGTCACCTTTTCCGGCGGCATGGCGCAAGACGGCCTCATCCCGTTCTGCAACATTTATTCCTCCTTTGCCCAACGAGCCTATGACAATCTCATCCACGACATTGCGATAGAACGCCTTAACGTGGTGTTATGTTTAGACCGCGCAGGACTGGTGGGTGAAGACGGTCCCACGCATCATGGAGCATTCGACTTGGCCGCACTCCGTCCCATCCCCAACCTCATCCTGTCTTCCCCACTCAACGAGAAAGAACTGCGCCTGCTCATGTACACGGCACAGCTCCCAGACCAAGGCCCGTTCGTCATCCGCTACCCACGCGGACGGGGTGTGCTGACCGACTGGCAATGTGATTTTGAAGCCATCGAAGTGGGGAAAGGACAACTTCTTAAAGAAGGAAAAGACATCGCACTGCTTTCGTTAGGCCCCATCGGCAATACGGCGGCAGAGGCCATCCGCCTGTTCGAGCAGCAACAGGCACAAGAAGGGCATCCTCTCACGGTAGCCCATTATGACATGCGTTTCCTCAAGCCGTTGGATGAAAACATCTTATACGAAGTTGGAAGGCATTTCTCCCGAATCATCACGATAGAAGACGGAGTCATCCGCGGAGGATTAGGGTCTGCCGTATTGGAATATATGTCCGACCACGGTTTCTTCCCTAAAGTAACACGGATGGGACTGCCCGATTATTTCGTAGAACACGGCACGGTGGAACAACTACGGCAAATCGTCGGAATCGACCGGGATGCCATTGTGTCACAACTCCGTTCCATTTCACAAAAGTAAATCCATGAAGATTATCATTGCCGGTGCCGGGGCTGTAGGCACACATTTAGCACAACTCTTAGCCAAAGAGAGCCAGAATATCACGTTGATAGACGAAAGCGAAGACAAACTTTCAAAAGTCGCCGACAACGTAGACCTCATGACCCTCAATGTAAAACCGACTTCTATCAGCGGCCTGAAAGAAGCCGGAGCCGCACATGCCGAATTGTTCATCGCCGTCATGCCCGACGAAATGAAAAATATCACCTGTTGCATGCTGGCCCATACACTGGGAGCGCAGAAAACAGTAGCCCGTATCGACAATGCGGAATACTTGGACGAAGAATACAAAACCTTTTTTAAAAACATGGGAATCAGCTCCCTCATCTTCCCGGAAATACTGGCCGCACGGGATATCATAGAAGGTATCAAACACAGTTGGGTCAGACAGTGGTGGGAAGTGCACGACGGGGCACTCGTCATGCTGGGCATCAAGTTGCGTGAAACCGCTGAAATCCTCAACATCCCGCTGAAAATACTGTGCGGCCCGGACACTTGTTATCACGTCGTGGCTATCAAACGAGACGACATGACCATCATCCCGAACGGCGATGCCACGCTCCAACTGGGCGACATCGTGTATTTCATGACCACGAAGAAATACATTCCTTACATCCGAAAGATTGTAGGTAAAGAGCATTATGAAGACGTGAAAAACGTCATGATTATGGGAGGCGGACGCACGGCCATGCACACCGCCCTGAATGTCCCAGGGTACATGGAAGTGAAAATCATAGAAAGCGACCCCGCCCGCTGCAACGAGCTGAACGAGGCTTTAGGAGACAGCGACGTGATGGTTATCAACGGAGACGCACGTGACTCTTCGCTACTGATTACGGAAGGTATACAGCACACACAAGCTTTCGTGGCCCTGACCGGACAAAGCGAAAGCAACATTCTGGCTTGCCTTACGGCCAAACGGCTGGGAGTGCGGAAAACCGTGGCGTTAATAGACAATCTGGACTATATCTCCATGGCCGAAAGATTGGATATCGGCACCATCATCAACAAAAAGACGATTGCCGCCAGTCATATTTACCAGATGATGTTGGATTCGGACGTTACCAACGTGAAATGCCTGACCGTGGCCGACGCCGATGTGGCTGAGTTTGAAGTAAAAGCCGGAGCCAGGGTCACCAAGAAACCCGTGAAAGACCTCGGCCTTCCCACCGGAGTTACTATCGGTGGACTGGTACGTCGCGGCGAAGGTATGCACGTAAACGGTATGACCCAAATTCAGGAAGGCGACAGTGTGGTCGTGTTCTGCCAAAACATGTTCATTAAGAAGCTGGATAAATATTTTGCGTAGTTCCGGCATCCATGCGGTCTAACAAACGACGGATGTCCCGTTCAAGCAATTTATAAGGCGGTGCATCCTTAAAGCCTACATTCTTCCGAAGCATGTCTTCCACGGAATTCTGGCTATGTTGGTAACACGACAATTCGTTTTGCCGCTGTGTGTCGTGCTCGGCCAAATTACGGATTTCACGCTCACGTTCTTTACGCAGCAAAATACAAACAGGATCCAGCAAAGGGGAAATCACGTTGTCGAACAACGTATGTCCCTGAATATACAAATAAGTCGTCTCCGGAGTGACCCCCAAATCCAATAGTTCCGTCTTCAACCTCTCGTAATCTTTCTTCGCCTGTGGGAAGTGGCGTTGCAGCCAAGCTATCTTCCGGTTGACCCTCCGCCGCACAAGTTCCAATGTCTGTTCGGGATGGTACACATTAATATCACTGAAACTCACATGATTGCCAAACTCCGTCAAAGTAAACTCCCGGTAATGGTTCCGCCGGTATACCCAAACCGACCATACGAATAACGGCCAGATGATTTGGGAATACTCTTGCATGAAACTCTCAAAATCTACAATCTGACGGTCGTTGAGCGTAGCCATCACACAGACACGGTGCAACGTCGCCGCATAACACTGGTAGTTCTCGATGGCGTATGCGTAAGTATGGAACACGAAAGGATTTTTGTTAATCAGCCGTGAGGTCGGCGTGGCCCCCTGCAACAAATAATCGTAGTCCGCATCGACGCAGGCTATCATATAATTTCCCAGTTGAGGGCCGAGCTTGTTCGTCAACACCAGTTTTTTCCCTTTGCCCAACGTACTGCGGGAAGGCAGCATGATTTCAAAATAACGGCTGTCATCCTCGAAATCATCCAATACGGTCCGCCAGAAGAACACATCATCGTAACTTTCCACATACACCACGATTTTCCGCCGTGCCGTTTTGGGTTTCAACCTCTGCGCCGCTCCCAGATACAAAGAAGTCAGGTTCTCAGACAATCTCTTGGCCATAACGCTCCCCTCCCTTCCTCAGAAAATTATTGTGTAATGTCGGTCACTTCCGTCACGGCATCCATCCATCCGTTCATGATCATGGCCGGCGAATGCGTCGTCAGGATGATTTGGACATTCGGATTCAACTGACGTATCAGCGTAATCAGCTTCTGTTGCCACTCCACATGCAGACTGATTTCCGGTTCGTCCATGAATAGCACGTAAGGCTGACGGTCTTCCACCAATACGGTCAACAAAATCACGAGCATCTGCTTCTCGCCGGAAGAGAGTTTGTAAGGCGAAAGTATCTCGCCGAACTGCTCCAGTTGTATTTCATTGCTGCTACGGACGATTTTCTTTCCGGTCTCGCTGAACAGCTCGTCCACCATATCTTGAAACTGCACCCGGGCCTGAGCCGCCATTTTCGCCTTTTCCCGTGCCTCGGGGTCGCCGCTCGTCAGCAATGCAATCATACGGTTGCCCACATTGACCTGATAGTCCAGGAAACGCCGCTGCAAGAGATAAAGTTGCCAGTCCAGCTCTGTAGCCACCCTGTCATCCGCTAATTTTTCCAACAAATTGCTGTGGACCAAAGGACGGTCGAAGCTCCGCACCACATCGAACCTTACCGTCACGGCGTCTGCCGGTTCGTATGTCAGTTTCACATCGGGCTTGGCCGGACATCCGTCTTTGACCACCTGCAAAAGCCTTAATATCACTTTGTTCAGAATCGTACTCTTGCCGACCCCGTTCACACCGCTCAGGATATTCACCTTACGGTTCAATTCCCACACGATATGCTTCTGCCCGCTCCAAAGCGAGTCGATCTCGATACGCCGTATGTACTCACCTATCTTATCCATAGTCTGCGTTTTTCAGAATCCTTCTTACCCGAAGATAGCGAACAGTCATACCGAATCCTATCTTCGCCTTAGCAAAGATAAGTGTTCCCATAGAAAGAAGCAACGGAAAGATGCTAAAATTTGTGATGAAAGCACTAACTTTGCAGTTGTTTTTCCGATACATGTAATTTCAAGAAAGATGTATAAAGATAAAAACCTGACAGGCCACCTTTGTATGTTTGCGGCCTGTGCGGCATGGGGACTGATGTCACCCTTAGGCAAAGATGCCATGGCACATGGCATCAGCGGATTGGCATTGGTAAGTTTCCGGGCGGTCGGCGCAGCTTTATGCTTTTGGCTCACTTCCCTTCTCGGCCGACATAAAGAAGATGTCGCTCCCCGGGACTTACTGATGTTTTTCTTTGCCGGTATGCTGGCCATCGTGTTCAACCAATGTTGCTTTACGATAGGGCTATCCCTGACATCCCCGGTCAACGCCAGCATCGTCACCACCACCCTTCCCATCGTGACCATGATTCTGGCCGCCCTGTTCCTGAAAGAACCGGTGACCAACAAAAAGGTCTTGGGGATTTTTTGCGGAGCCATCGGCGCCCTGCTGCTCATTTTAGGCAACGGGCACGCAGCCCAGAAAGGCAACGGCAACCTGACAGGCGACCTGCTGTGTCTTACCGCCCAATGCAGCTTTGCCGTCTACCTGACCATATTCAAGAAACTAATACAAAAATATACCGTGGTGACTTGTATGAAATGGATGTTCACTTACGCCACCATCGTCATCCTGCCTTTCACTTATAAGGACCTAGCCATACTGCCATGGGCTGAAATCCCGGCAACCACTTGGTTTGAAACGGCCTTTGTCGTCTTCGTGGCTACTTATCTGGCTTATATCATGATGATGACAGGACAGAAACTGCTGCGCCCCACCATCGTGAGCATGTACAACTACGTGCAACCCATCGTGGCCTGTATCGTCAGCGTAGCCACAGGGTTAGGAGTATTCGGATGGAGTCAGGGGGCAGCCGTCCTTTTGGTTTTCGGAGGTGTATGGTTGGTCACCCAAAGCAAAAGCCGTGCCGACCTGAAAACAGAACATCCATCCCATACTGATCCCGAATCCTGAACCGCCATGCCCACATCATCCATCTTATGGCTCCAACAGCAACGCCGCTTGCTCGAGCTGGAATACGAATACGAAAAGGCACAGTTCCGCGCCCAAACGGAAACGATCGGCGTAACCCGTAAAATCAAACAAGGACTATGTTGGTATCCGCTCTGCTTAGGACGAAGTTACTACAACTCGCTCAACCAATTAGTCATAGAGGTGGAACGCACGGAATACACGGACACAGACCACGGGTTCGAACCGGGAAAACAAGTATGCTTCTTCACTCAAGACGCTTCCGGAGACTTACGACGAAACGGGCACGGCGGCCAACTGCATTATTTTCACTTCACCGGCACCGTAAGTTTCGTAGACGGCAACATGATGGCGGTAGTCCTGCCGGACATGGAAGCCCTTTCGCATCTGAGGGAAGACGGCCGCATCGGCGTGCAACTCTACTTGGACGAGACTACCTACCGCCTGATGTTCGAAGCCCTGGACCGGGTGAGCGCCGCACGGCACGGCCGCTTGGCCGAACTGCGCGACATTTTTCACAGCACAGCGCAGGCCGGACATTTCTCCTTCCAACCGATACGTTTCCCTTGGCTGAACCCCACACAAGAAACTGCCGTCAACGAAGTGTTACGCGCCAAAGACGTGATGATCGTGCACGGCCCTCCGGGAACGGGCAAGACCACCACCCTTGTGGAAGCCATCTACGAGACGCTCCACCGCGAAAGCCAAGTATTGGTATGCGCCCAAAGCAACATGGCCGTAGACTGGATTTCGGAGAAACTGACCGACCGGGGTGTGGCTGTGCTGCGCATCGGCAACCCTTCGCGCGTGAATGACAAGATGTTGTCGTTCACCTACGAACGGCGTTTCGAAGCACATCCTTCTTACCCCTCGCTTTGGGCCATCCGCAAAGCCATCCGCGACCTGTACGCCCGCCGCCCGTCGTCGGGCCGTGAAGCCTTTCACCAAAAGGTAGCCCGCCTGCGCGACCGGGCTACCGAACTGGAAATCGCCATCAACGAAAGCCTGTTCAACGAAGCGCGGGTCATTGCCTGCACGTTGGCAGGCAGTGCCAACCGCGTACTGGCGGGTAAGAAATTCCCGACCCTGTTCATCGACGAAGCCGCCCAAGCCCTCGAAGCTTCCTGTTGGATTGCCATCCAAAAGGCCGGACGCGTCATCCTGGCCGGCGACCATCGCCAACTTCCTCCCACCGTGAAATGTCCCGAGGCCCTGAAGGGCGGACTGGACCGCACGCTGATGGAAACCATTGCCGCCCGACATCCTTCTGCGGTCAGCCTGCTCCGCACGCAATACCGCATGAACAATATCATCATGCGCTTCTCCAGCGAATGCTTCTACGACGGAAAGGTGGAAAGTGCCCCGGAAGTGAAATACAGGGGCATTCTGGACTGGGACACGCCGATGGAATGGATAGACACGGCATACGAGGAACAGACCGCCCCATACCTGACGGAAGAACCTTCCGGCGCAGTGTGTGCACCGGCTCTCCCGGCGGTTGAGGTACCCGACTTCGGAGAAACCCGCAATCCGGACAGCACCAGCCGCTCCAATCCCGAGGAGGCACGGCTCACCCTGAACATCCTGAAAGCCTATTTCCAAAAGATAGGCAAGGAAAGGATATTGGCGGAACGCATCGACACCGGTATCATATCCCCTTACAAAGGCCAAGTGCAACTGTTGCGCGCCTTACTCCGCCGGGATGCCTTTTTCAAACCCTACCGCCACCTGCTGAGCGTAAACACCGTAGACGGATTCCAAGGGCAGGAACGCGACGTCATCCTCATTAGTCTGGTGCGGAGCAACGAGAACGGACAAATCGGCTTCTTGCACGACCTGCGCCGTATGAACGTAGCCATCACGCGGGCTCGCATGAAACTTATTCTCGTGGGCAACAGCCATACGCTATGCCGTACACCGTTCTATAAACTGCTGTACGGCTACATCAAATCATTAGACGCCCAATGATTTCCCCGCTCCCACGAGGATACTAAAAACCGCCTGTTATCTTCACGACAACAGGCGGTCCAACCTTAACTAATCAAAATATACTTTCCCATACGGAAAGCCTATTTCATTCGATTCTCCACTACTTCCCAATTAATGATCTGCCACAAAGCTGCGATATGGTCTGCACGCCGATTGCGATAGTCTACGTAGTAGGCATGCTCCCAGACATCGAATCCCAACAAGGGCACATAGCCCATCGTCACAGGATTTCCGCCATTAGGGCATTGTACGATAACCAATTCGCCTTTCTCGTTTTGTGCCAGCCAAGCCCAACCCGAACCGAATAAACCGGTGGAGGCTGCCGCCATCTTCTCTTTGAATTCGTCAAAGCTTCCGAATGCAGTCCGGATGGCCTTGTCTAACTTGCCTTCCGGCACTGCCGGGCCTCCAGCCCCCACCGGACGGAACTGTTCAAAATACAGTGTATGGTTGAGCACCTGGCCCGCATTGTTAAACAACGGACCGGCCGGTGCATGGCGTACGATTTCTTCCAGATTCATCTTTTCATACTCGGTGTCTTTCACCAACGTATTCAACGTATTCACGTATGCCTGTAAATGCTTGCCATAGTGATAATCTATGGTTTCCTTGCTGATAACAGGTTCTAAAGCATTGGTCTCGTAAGGTAATTGAGGCAGCGAAAATACGGCCGTCATAGAAGTGATAATAATTTGCGTCAACATGATTTCTTCATTTTTTAATTAATATATTGGGTTTAGTATGCTTCCTTTCCATCTCTCACATATCCGGGAATCTCATATCACAAAGGTATGTTTAATTTTTCACAAGAACAAACTTTTCACTTCATATTTTCCCAAAATTATATTTTGAGAAGAAATATGGATTTTCAGCCGCATAAAATACAGCTTTATTATTTTTTGTGTACATTTGTTCACTGATTCTAAAATATCAAGTTTATGGACTTTAAAGAAATCTGCAAGGCACGTTATTCCGTGCGTGCCTACAAGCCGGACGCCATTCCGGCAGAAAAAATGGATTATATCAAAGAATGCACGCGTCTGGCTCCCTCGGCAGTCAACAAGCAGCCATGGAAATTCATCCTCTTCACCGGCGAAGACGACCGCGCACGCATGCAGCAATGCTACGACAAGGAATGGTTCCGCGAGGCTCCGGCTTATATCTTGGTCTGCGAAAACCACGGGGCGGCCTGGACACGGCGGTATGACGAGAAAAACCATGCCGACATCGACGTGGCCATCGCCATAGAACATTTGTGCCTGGCGGCAGCCGAACAGGGGTTGGGCACCTGCTGGGTGTGCAACTTCCGCGTGCAACTCTGCCAAGAGCTTTTCAAACTGCCCGAAGAGTGGTATCCGGCGGCCATCATCCCCATCGGCTATCCGGCCACACCGGACATCCCTGAAAAGACACGTAAGGCGACGGCCGAAATATGGGAAGACCGCTAAGACCGATCCAAGGGCATAAAGATTTACAAACGCCTCCCACAGGAGGGCTGAAAAACAACATGCTGAAAACAAAAAATCAATCTCAGCCAAACGATTTTTCATTCGGCTGAGATTGATTTTTCATTTGGCGCAAAGAAATTCACGACTCTGCGCAAAACATTAAACCCCTGAATGACAACCTTATACAGAATCGCATTCAGGGATTTCGCTTTTCATCCGGAAACCTTACAAGAAAAGTTCCCGAAAATATTCCTTACGCCACCTTTTCGAGCTTCTTCATGATGGAGAAAATGAACAAGGCTGAAAGCAGACAAAGCACGATGAGCACGCTCCACACCATCCACAACTCGATGCCGCCCCACAGGTAACCGATAATGGACACCATGTAATTACCGATGGCCGTGGCCACGAACCAGCCACCCATCATCATACCCTTATACTTCGGGGGAGCCACTTTCGACACGAAAGAAATACCCATGGGCGACAACAATAACTCGGCAAACGTCAAGACAAGATAAGTGGAAATGAGCAGGTTGGGAGAAACCAAGTTGACATCGGCACCCTGTGCCAACGCATCGGGCGTAGGCAGCCCCATGGAACCGAATGCCATGACACCGAAACCGCAGGCGGCAATCAGCATCCCCACCCCGATTTTACGAGGCGCCGAGGGCTCCTTTCCTTTCTTGGCCAAGAAACCGAATATCGCCAACGAAACCGGCGTCAAGGCTACCACGAAGAACGGGTTGAACTGTTGGAAAATCTGCGGCAGGATTTCCACCGTACTTTCCTGGTTCGCATACTGCACGCCCAACGTGGCCACAGCAGCCAAAGCAACCAAGCCGGAAACCAACTTGCCACGCCCGGTCTTGCTTTGAAATACGGAAAACATGGAATATACCAAAGCAATAAGCAGCACCAGATTGAACACGTTAAACGTCATGCCCAGCAAACCCGAAGCCGACGCCTGCGTATAATCGCGCGCGAAGAACGTAAGCGTCAAACCGTTCTGATGGAAAGCCATCCAAAAGAAAAGCACCACGGCAAACACAAGACAAAGCGCGGTGATGCGTTGGCGCGTCTCGGACGGAGACAGTTCCTCTACGGGTGCATGCCCGTCGGCCGCCGTCTTCGCGTTATAATCGGCATGCTTGAAAGTGCTGCGGAAGCCATAGTATATAAGAATGGATACGATAAGCGAAACGCATGCCACGGCAAAGCCGTAATTGTAAGCTTCGGACAACTTTTCGATGTAACTTTGACAGAAAACAGCCATGTCGCCCGTGAATCCCTGCGCGGCCTTGAGCGATTCCAACGTAGCGGCAGACTGCGCCGTCATTCCCGCCGCATTATCCATATATTGGTGGGCAAGGGCGGGAATCTGTGCATTATAAGTGAAGCCGTTCATGCCCAACACGTAGTTGGTCATCTTGGTGGCCGCTGTGGGGGCAAACAGTGCACCGATGTTGATGGCCATATAGAAGAGGCTGAACGCCGTGTCGCGCTTGTCCTTGTACTCAGGAGCGTCATAGAGGTTTCCGACCATGACTTGCAGGTTGCCTTTGAAAAGCCCCGTGCCGCAAGCAATCAATGCCAACGCACCGAACATCATGGACTTACCGGCCACATTCGCACCCGTCGGGATGGCCAGCAGCAGGTAACCGATGAACATGACGAAGACACCGAGCGTAACCATCTTGCCGAATCCGTATTTGTCGGCCAGCATTCCACCAAAAAGCGGCATAAAATAAACCGCCCCGAGAAACACACCGAAAATGGTGGATGTCTCGCCGGCGGAATATCCGAACTTCGCCTGTAAAAACAACGTAAAAATGGCCAGCATCGTGTAGTAACCGAAACGCTCGCCCGTATTGGCCAGCGCCAATGCATAAAGACCCTTAGGTTGACCTTCGAACATAATTTAAAATGTTTTTAATAGTGAATAAATATATTCGCAAAGATAACACTTAATTTTTGCTTTCCGTCCCATTTTGAGGCTTTAGTATCGTTTTTACCCCATATCCCCAAGCATTTTATTCTTTCTGCCGCCCGGAGAGAAACGTTTTTTAGCAAATTATTAGAGTTTGTGACATAAAAGGGCTATCTTTGCACTTCCTAAAAACAATCAGGATATACAATTCCAAAATAATCAGGTTATGAGTAAATTCGAATTCAAGCCGAAACTGTTTCTCGACTTGAGAGGTTACAACAAGGAAAAGCTGACGGCCGACATCATGGCCGGGCTCATCGTCGGCATCGTGGCCCTACCGTTGGCCATCGCTTTCGGTATCGCTTCGGGGGTGACACCCGAAAAGGGCATCATCACGGCCATCATTGCCGGACTGGCCGTGTCCCTGTTCGGCGGGAGCCGTGTGCAAATCGGCGGCCCGACGGGTGCTTTTATCGTCATCATCTATGGTATCATCCAGCAATACGGCGAAGCGGGCCTGCTCGTGGCTACCGTCATGGCCGGTGTGTTCCTGATTCTGCTGGGCGTATTCCATCTGGGTACCATCATCAAATACATCCCCTATCCCATCGTGGTTGGCTTCACCAGCGGAATTGCCGTGACCATTTTCACGACGCAAATCAAAGACCTTTTCGGACTAACCATCGACAACGTGCCGGCCGATTTTATAGAAAAATGGATCGTGTACATCCGCCACTTCGGCAGCTTGGACGTATGGTCCACCGTCGTGGGTATAGTCAGCGTGGCCATTATCGCCCTCTCTCCCAAACTGACCCACAAGATTCCGGGTTCGCTCATTGCCATCATCGTAATGACCGTGGGAGTCTATCTGCTGAAACAATACGGCATAGCGACGCAAGTGGAAACCATCGGCGACCGCTTTATGATTAAAGCCGAACTTCCGGGCATGAACGTACCCGAACTGAATTGGGAAAGCATCAAACAACTGATGGCTCCGGCCATCACCATCGCCATATTGGGGGCCATCGAATCGCTGCTCTCGGCCACCGTGGCCGACGGTGTCATCGGCGACCATCACGACTCGAATCAGGAATTGGTGGGACAGGGCATCGCCAACATCCTCTCCCCCATCTTCGGCGGTATCCCTGCCACCGGTGCCATCGCCCGTACCATGACGAATATCAATAACGGGGGACGCACCCCCGTGGCCGGAATCGTGCATGCCGTCGTGCTGCTGCTCATTTTCCTGCTGCTCATGCCATTGGCGCAATACATTCCTATGGCCTGTCTGGCGGGCGTGTTGGTCATCGTGAGCTATAACATGAGCGGTTGGCGGACGTTCAGGGAACTTTTGCGCAATCCTAAGTCCGATGTGGCCGTCTTGCTCATCACTTTCTTCCTCACCGTGATATTCGACCTGACCGTGGCCATTGAGTTCGGACTGGTGCTGGCCTGCCTGTTGTTCATCAAGCGGGTCATGGAAACCACGGAAGTAAACCTTTTTAAGGATGAAATCATCCCTACCGATGCCGACGGCACCGTGATTTCGGAAGAGCATCTGCATATTCCCGACCACACGGAGGTCTACGAAATCAACGGCCCTTACTTCTTCGGCATTGCAAACCGGTTTGAAGAGGTCGTACTACAAACCAAGGAACAGCCTAAGGTACGCATCATCCGCATGCGGAAAGTTCCGTTCATCGACTCTACGGGTATCCATAACCTGACCAACCTGTGCGAGATGAGCCATCGCGAAGGGGTGCATATCATCCTGTCCGGAGTTAATCCGAAAGTACACGAAGCCCTCAAGAAAAGCGGATTCTATGAACTGCTCGGCAAGAAAAACATCTGCGACAATATCCATACGGCTCTCGAAGTGGCCCGGCATTACCTGAACCGCTGACCCGTTTCTCCGACCTTGACTAAAAAAACGGCCGCCCTCCCATATATATAATAGGTATATGGAAGGGCGGCCGTAAATTCGGCTATGCCATCTACAACGCAAGCAGTTGTTCACCGTGCGTCTTGGTCTTGACTTCTTTCGGAGAGAAGACCTTCTCAACCACTCCTTCTTCATTAATGATAAAGGTGGTACGGAAAGTTCCCATATACTTGCGGCCATACATGCTCTTCTCTCCCCATACGCCCATCTCATTGACCAACGACTTGTCCGTATCGGCAATCAACGTGAAAGGCAACTCATGTTTCTCTATGAACTTCTTGTGCGAATCTGCACTGTCCACGCTGACCCCGATCACCTCGTATCCTTTACTCTTCAGCGCAGAATAGTTGTCGCGCAAGCTGCAAGCTTCGGCCGTACAGCCCGACGTATTGTCCTTGGGATAAAAATAAAGCACCACTTTCTTTCCACGGTAGTTGCTCAATAAAATCCGTTCTCCTTTTTCATTTACGCCCAGCACCTCGGGCGCCTTGTCTCCTACATTCATATTTTCTTTATTTTCAAGTTAAATATAATCGTCAGTTCAGCATCTTACGATTCACTCGCATTCGTCAATCGTATAGTTCACAAAATCATTGAAGGGCTTCATCAACTCGAAAATCCCGGCCGTACGGTCCAACCAGTTTTCATCACGGAAGAAATCATCCGGCACCGTGTGGCAAACGGAGTAATCTTTCGGCCTCAGATAATCCGGATAAGGGAAATCCTTCGGAAAGCCTTTAGGAAGGGTTTTCAAACGAGACTCGCCTATGACGGGAAATGCCGCCTTGAAATCTGCCGCCTCCACAATAGAGCGGAATTCATCCACCTCGTCCACGATGGACTGACGGACAGCTTTCAGAATCGGCGAAGGCAGACACCATGCCCCACCGGCCAGCAAGCATTCGCCGGGCTGAAGGTGGAAATAATAACCGCTATGCCAGGACTTCTTGCCGCAGGCGTTGATATAGGCTCCGAAATGACGCTTATAAGGCGATTTGTCTTCCGAGAAACGGGTGTCGCGATAAAAACGATACGTACAATCCTTCACCGTAAGGTGGGCCACACTACCGTCAAATGTCGCGATACGATGGATAAGCGCCTGCACCATCTCCTCGAAAAGTCCGCGCGCTTCCTCGTACTGCCCTTTGTGTTCTGCAAACCATCCCCGGTCGTTATGCGCCGCCACATCTTTCAGGAAGTCCAATATGCAATCTATCTTTGCTTTCATGTATATCTCTGTTTTTATTTGCCAAAGGTAATATAAAAGCCCATAAAAAACAAAGCAAATGCTGCAACCTGTATAAAAAAGCGGTCATTGATTCAATTATATTACTATTTGACGTATTTATTATCTTCTTTCGCTCTTATAAAAATGTAAATTTACCGCGTCGAAATCTTTGATAACCCTATAGAAACAGGTTTCGCAGCATGATTCTCCGACGGTATGGGGCGGCCGCACTGTACATCAAATCATGCCTGCGGGACTTCATTACAACTTAACCATATAATTTAACAATTAATCACAATGAGAAAAAACACGTTACTCTTTGGAGTATTGTCCCTGTTCGGGGCAAGTCAGGCGATGGCCGACGATTGGGTCATCGAACTCATGAAAAACAACGCATCTCATCTTGAATTAGTCAAAGATGCGAGTTTCGATGTAGGTTACGGCTGCATCGGGAACACTTCGACGGAAACCGTCATCGGTTTGGGGGAAGTGGATTTCGGTACAGACGGAACAAACTACAAAGCCACCGGAGTGGAGTTCGCCCATGGATGGGGCAGCTATGACGAGGAGAAGATTGTAGTCCTCAGTGCCGGAGCCACGGCGGAAGAAGCTGTCCCGTTCAACGAAATGACCGTGACCCGCACTTACGGTTACCATCAGTTTGAACTGTTTGCCGAGAATATGGACAAAGGAGACGGATTCGTCCTTCCCGCCGGTAAACAGAAAGTGTGGCTGACATTCCGGGCCGGACAAGGCAACCTGCGTTCGGTGAAGTTCTATGAAAACGCCATCTCCGAAGGAATGGAAGGCGTACAGCCTTGGCCCAACCAAGCGGAAGGCTACGGAGACATCACGACTTCCATAGAAGCTGCCGCATTTGAAAGAGCGGTAGAAGTACCGGAAAATCCGGAAGAAGACCCTTACAAAGATGCCAAATACGATGAAAATACGGCATGTTGGGGCGGAACAAACGACGGATTCATCGTCAAATCCACCGAGGAAATAGACTTCGGCAACGGAGATTTCCAACAATTAGTGGCCTACATCGGGCATGACGGCGAAAGATACACGGAATATATGGAATTCTATATCGACGAAGTAAAACCGGAAAACATGGTGGCCAGGACATGGGCAGGCATCAATATACAGGAATGGAACAAGTTCACACCGGTGGCCACTACGTTGAAAGAGGTGACGGGCAGCCATTATCTGTATGTGAAATGGGGCAATGCCACGAACCTTCACCAGATAGATTTGGTCAAAGAACCCGTCTGGTATGAGAATCCGGACTGCGGAGTCGTTTACGACAACGCACAACCGTCGGAGAATGCTGTGGTATTCGTGACCAAAGGTGAGTCCGGAGCTACGGAAGGCGGAGACGTATCGCTGGGCGAAACTGCCTGGAAAATAATCCAGCCCATCAGCGGGGATGCCAAGTGCGAAGGTAGCAACATCGGTTTTACCAAAGCCGGCGTAGTGGTAATGTACCAGAACATAGACTTCAAGAACGGTTACTATAAGGATGTATTCATCAACGCTTCTTGCGACAAGACCTATATCGGCAGTACCACAGAAGAGGCTAATTACTCTTTATACGTAGACTTGGATGACATCGACTGGGCCACCGTGACGAACTTAGACGAGCTGCATAGCGCACTCGAAGGCCGTGAGCCGGTGGCTGTGGTCAGGGCACAAGGTACCGGCGCGTGGAGCAACAAACTCACCACTACCGCCCCGTTAAGCCATGTGGAAGGCATACATAATTTATATGTGGTCTATAATTTGCCCGACAGGGACAATATCGGTGCCAACATCTACGGATTGTATCTGGATCCGGGACAGAACCCGGAAGAGCCTCAACCTGCTACCGGCGACTTGTTCATCCCGCTCATGAAGAGCAATGCGGAAAACATCGAATTGGTGACAGACGCGTCTTTTGACGTGGGATACGGAAATATAGGTAACACCAGCGAAAACACCGTCATCGGATTGGGAGAGGTGGATTTCGGAACAGACGGAAACGCCTATCAGGCTACCGGTGTGGAGTTTGCCAACGGTTGGGGTACGTATGGTGAAGCCAAATACGTCGTACTCAGCGCCGGCGCGACTCCGGAAGAAGCCGTCCCGTTCAATGAAATCAGGGTGGAAAGAACTTTCGGTTATCACCAGTTCGATATGTTTGCCGAAAACATGAAAGAGGAAGACGGTTTTGCACGTCCTACCGGTAAACAGAAAGTATGGCTGACTTTCCGTGTCGGAAATGGAAACTTGCGTTCCGTAAAATTCTACGAAGAAGCTATACCAGAAGAAGAGGAAGGTTTACAACCATGGCCCAGCGAAATGGAAGGATACGAAGAACTGACCACTGTTATCGACGGTTCTGCTCTCGTGAGGGCGGTAGAAGTTCCTGAAAATCCGGAAGAAGATCCCTACAAGGATGCAAAATACAACGAAGAAACGGGATGCTGGGGAAGTACAAACGACGGATTCATCGTCAAATCCAATGAAGAAATAGACTTCGGCAACGGAGAATTCCAACAACTGGTGGCCTATATCGGTCACGACGGTGAAAGATACACGGAATACATGGAGTTCTATATCGACGAAGTAAAACCGGAAAACATGGTGGCCAGAACATGGACAGGCATCAATATACAGGAATGGAACAGCTTTACGCCGGTAGCCACTACGTTGAAAGAGGTGACGGGTAGCCACTATCTGTATATAAAGTGGGGAGATGCCACGAACCTGCAGAAAATCGAATTGGTCAAGGATTCCGTCTGGTTTGAAAATCCGGATTGCGGAGTGGTATATGAGGACGTACAACCTTCTGAAAATGCTGTTATGTTCACCACAACCGGAGAAAACGGTGCCACAGAGGGAACAGACATCAACCAAGGCATACAATGGGAAGTCATCAAGCCTATCAGTGGGGATGCACGATGCGAAGGAAGCAACATAGGTTACACCAAAGCCGGCGTAGTCGTAGCTTACAAAGGCATCGACTTCAAGGACAATTACTATAAAAAGGTTTTCATCAACGCATCCTGTGAACCGTCATACATTGGCAGTACCATAGAAGATGCCAACTTTACGCTTTACACAGACTTGAACGACATTGACTGGGGGAACGTCACCAACCTGGAAGAATTGAATGCCGCACTCGAAGGACGCGAACCCGTGGCCGTTGTCAGGGCACAAGGTACCGGAAATTGGAGCAACAAGCTGACAACAGCCGGTGATTTGGATGACTTAAGCGGAATACACGACTTATACGTAGTCTATAACCTGCCCGACAGGGACAATATCGGTGCCAACATCTATGGCTTGTACCTCGACCCGGGAGAGAATCCCCAAAGTATCAAAGAAAACATACTCCAAGGAAATGGAATAGAAGTACGAGGCCATGGCAACCGTGCCACCATTTATACCGACACGGATACGCATGTCACTGTCTACAGCGTAAACGGAACGACCATAACAAACATGAACGTAAAAGGCGGTGTCACACTCATCGACAACCTTAATTCGGGTATCTATATCCTGAAAGCTACTGACAAGAACGGTAAGACAACCACCAAAAAGTTTATCGTGCAATAAAAAACACCTAACCTTTGGATGCGAGGCGAACATGACCTCGCATCCATTCTCAAAATAACCTTTATGAAAATAAAACACATGATTGCCGCAAGCCTGCTATTGCTCACAGGCATACAGACGGCAAATGCCGTAGAATGGCAGATGAAACAGGGGCCGATGATTACCCCGTGGAGCGAAACCATAGACGTCAACAACATACTCGGCGAATATCCCCGTCCGCAAATGGAACGGGAAGAATGGCTCAACCTAAACGGAGTCTGGGACTTGAGAAAGGCCGTAGAGGGAGAAGCATACCAAGCAGACTTTACGTACGACAAGAAGATTCTGGTGCCTTTCCCGATCGAATCCGCCCTCTCCGGCATCATGGAAGAAAGCGACAACCAATGTTATTGGTACCGGCGAACCCTGACCATACCGGAAAGCATGAAAGGGAAAAACATCCTATTGCATTTCGATGCCGTGGATTGGGAAGCCACGGTCTACGTGAACGGTAAGAAAGTGGGCAGTCACACCGGAGGCTACGACCCGTTCTATTTCGACATCACCTCTGCTTTAACGGACGGAGGCGAACAGGAAATAGCCGTTTATATCCATGACAATACGGGAGCAGAAGGCCAACCTAAAGGCAAACAAGCCTTGAACAAGTGGGGATGCTGGTACACTCCGGTCAGCGGCATCTGGCAGACGGTTTGGCTCGAACCAGTGAATCCGGTACACATCACCCGACTGTCTATCGAACCGGACGTGGACAATTCCTGCTTCAAACTGCAAGTGAACGCCACCGGAGACAGCGAAGCCACTGCCGACATCCGGTTGTCAGACCCAGACGGTAACACTGTGGCTTCATTGCAAGGCGTAGCCACAGGCACCCCATGCACCTTGCCTGTAAACGCTCCGGAACTGTGGTCGCCGGAACATCCCTACCTTTACGACCTCAACATCACACTATCCTCGGGAGGGCAACAAACCGATGCCGTAAAAAGCTATTGCGGCATGCGCAAAATTGAAGTGAAAAACGTAGACGGCACACCGCGTATCTTCCTGAACGGTACACAAATCTTCCAAATGGGACCGTTGGATCAAGGTTGGTGGCCCGACGGACTGTACACGGCACCCAGCGACGAAGCCCTCCTGTTCGACATCAAAGCGATGAAAGAACTTGGCTTCAACATGATACGCAAACACATCAAAGTGGAGCCGTCACGCTGGTACATGCATTGCGACCGTGAAGGAATTCTGGTATGGCAAGACCTGCCCAGTCCGAACCTTCCAGAAGGACACGAAGCCTTCGCAAGGCAAAACTTCGAAGAGGAAGCCGTCCGCATCATAGATGCTTTCGAAAACCATCCGAGCATCGTGCAATGGGTCGTATTCAATGAGGGGTGGGGACAGTTCGACACCGAACGGATGACACAAGTAGTCATCGACAAAGTCAGTCCGCAAAGTCTTGTCTGCTGTGCCAGCGGATGGAACGATGCCGAAATCGGTGACATAAAGGACTCTCACAGCTATCCTTATCCATCTTGTCCGATCGACCAAAAACGTGCTTGCGTCAACGGCGAATACGGGGGCATCACACTAAAAGTACCCGGACATATCTGGCCAGGCGGTGACTTCGGCTACACGACAGTGGAAACACCGGAAGACTTTACTGTCATGTTCAACGACTTGGCAGACAAAATCAAGGACCATTATTATTATGGGCTTAATGCGGCCGTTTACACACAGTTGTCGGACGTGGAAATTGAGAAAAACGGCATCTACACCTATGACCGGCGCATATTGAAACCATATTCACCCACAGGAGAATTGAAAGATAAAATCTTGGAATGCATCAATATGCCGCAAAGCGACGTAAAGATACAACCCGTCGTATCGACTGCCAAGGAACATAAATACAAATGGAAGTTCATCACCGAAGACAATGCACCTCGCCACTGGTTTGCCAAAGGGTTCGACGACAGCCTATGGCCCAAAGGGACTGCCGCATTCGGAAAGAGTTCATTATGGAATACGCAAGGACTTATCTCCATACCTTGGACCACACCGCAAATTTACATGCGCCGTTGGTTCTACTTGGGCGATGTCACCCAAGAAATGATCGACTGCATGCGCTTCATGATTTATCATGACGACGACATCTTCATCTATATCAACGGAGTTTGGGCTGCCACGAAAAAAGGTTCTGTTTCCAATTACATTCCTTACGACATTTCCGACGAAGCACGCCAGACCCTCAAACCGAACAGTTGGAACCTGATAGCCGTGAAATGTATTCAAACCGGTTACGACCAAATCGTAGACGTGGGCATCTCGGCGTTTTCAGCCACAGATTTCCATTATAAAGAGGTGTATGACGAATTCACGAACAAAGACTTTACCGAGTTTCCGAAACCGGGTAATCCAACAGAACCGGTATTTGAAAAAGTGAAATACCCCGTGCCAGCCGAACAAGCGGCCACGGCCATCGTCCGCGGACAGTTCCTCCACTCTACCGACCGCTCTGACGCGGCTTGGGGCGACTATGACAACGACGGATTCCTGGAAGTCACTTATTCCGGCAACAACGAACACCAACGGATAACCTCGCGGAAAAAGTTCTCCGCCCTGTATGACTATCAAGAAGACGGAACATTCAAGAAGCTGGACAGTCCCTTCGATGTGGTATATTATGCTTGCCCCACATGGTTCGACTACAACAACGACGGCTTAATGGACTTGTTCGTACCCGGAGTAAAATCCATGGACTATGAAAACGACCTCGACGATGTGGTCGCCTACCTGTACGAGAACAAAGGAATCGGACCGGACGGAAAATATGTCTTTGAAGAAGTAAATCAAGCCACACCGGAAAGCAATCTCATGGGAATCTCTCCTATCTACGGCTCGCTGGACGGCGGACGGTCGCGCCACTACGTCTCCGTGGGCGATTATGACAAAGACGGTTATCTTGACCTCGTCATCGCCGGACTGGACGACTACGAAGACACAGACGGTATCACGGATGAAAACGGTAAGCCCGTCGTACACCACGACCGGCGCGTGCTTTACCTCTATAAAAACAATAAAGGGAAAGGGTTCATCCGACAAGAAACCCCTTTGGACGGCGACAAACCCTTCACGGGGCTATCAAGAGGTTCGGTACATTTTGCCGATATGGACAACGACGGTTGGCTGGATATCATTTCATCCGGTTACGGCCCGGGCGAAGGTAATCTCCGCATCTACTGGAACAATGGCGACGGTACTTTCTCTGAAAACGGGCAATACCTGTACGGATCATACGATTCGTCTTGTTTCCCCTGCGACCTGAACGCCGACGGGTGGACGGACATCGTCGTCACCGGGTACTCTGCCACGAAAGGGCAAAATGCCAAATCATTCTATGTGTACCGCAATAAAGGCGGACGGACATTTGAAATGTTGGACGATTTGTTCTGCGGATTTGAAGGAGTGGACGGAGCTACCCCCTCGTTCGGCGACGTGAACCATGACGGACTGCCGGACATCTTAACAGGCGGACACGGCGAAAGCCATGAAATCACGACTTGGCTTTATCTGAACCGGGGAGATTTCTGCTTCAAGCCTTGCGGCGGATGGTATGATACGGCATCTCCTTGGACATTCGATCGTGTAACCCATGGTAATAACCACTTGATAGATTTCGACAACGACGGTTATCTGGATGCCTGGAACATGGGATGGGCGCATAGCGACGTATGTTCACGCGAATGCGCCACCGAACTTTACCGGAACACGTCGTCCGACGAGGGAGCCGTCCCCAACGAAGCCCCCACCGCTCCCCAAAACCTGAAAGCCGTCTACGACCAAGCCACAAAGATGGTCACTTTCAGTTGGGACGCAGCTTCGGACGACGTCACTCCCCAAGAAGCCTTGCAGTACAACCTGTATTTGAAAAAGTCGGGTTCAGACAAATTCTTCATGACCGTGCCGGCAGACGTGCAGACCGGTTTCATCAAAACTGGGGAAATCTCGGGACAAATCTCGACGACCGTCTACTCCATGTACATAGACGACGAGGAAGCCACGTATGAATGGGGCGTACAGGCCATCGACAACGGCAAGAGGGGCGGAGCGTTCACACTGTCCCGTTTCGACCCGTCCGTCAGCTCCGTAGAGGAATATATGCTCCCCGGCGTCCGGATATATGGTGCAAACGGCAAACTGCATTACCACGTGAACGAAAGCACAACCCTGACCGTCATGGACGAAACCGGCACCACCATCTCCCACATGACAGTCGACGACAGCGGAACAATCGATATCCCCCGATGCGGGGTCTATCTCATAAAAGCCGACATTGGACATAAAACACAAACTTTCAAAGTAATCTTATAACCGCTTTCACAAACAGATTCACGTACACTTCCGCAGATAAAACCATATTATCCAATGGGCGGAAGTGTACGTTTCTTTTTCTCTTCCCCCGTTTTGGTGCAGCTATTACATTATTTGAAGCATCCATCAACTTTTTGAAAGCTGCGGAATACATACCTTTGCTTGAGAAAGAAACTATTTTTTTATAACCATTAAAAACATTCATCATTTATGTACAAAAGTTTAAGAAGCATGCTGCTCATGTTGGCCTGTACGGTGTGTGGCTCGGTCCTCGCCCAAGACAACCTGAAAGCCATGCAACAGAAATTCGTCAACGAGAAGTTCGGTATGTTCATCCATTTCAACATGCCCTCATTCGTGGACGAAGACTGGCCCGCCCCCGACATGCCGGCCGAAACCTTCTACCCGAAGAAACTGGACTGTAACCAATGGGCCGAAGCAGCCCTTAGTGCAGGAATGAAATTCGGATGCCTGACCACAAAGCACCACAGTGGTTATTGCATCTGGGACACGAAGACTACGGAATACAATGTCATGAACAGCCCCCTGAAACGTGACGTGGTACAGGAATACGTAGACGCTTTCCGTAAAAAAGGGTTGGACGTGATGTTATATTATTCCATCCTCGACACGCACCATCGTCTACGTCCGGGATTTATCAACCGCAATCATATAGATTTGATTAAAAACCAGTTGAAGGAGCTGCTGACTAACTACGGCCCCATTTCCGCCCTCATCATCGATGGTTGGGACGCTCCTTGGTCGCGCATTTCATACGAAGAAGTTCCGTTCGACGACATCTATCACTTCATCAAACAGCTCCAGCCGAACTGCCTCGTCATGGACTTGAACTCTGCCAAATACCCACAGGACGCATTGTTCTACACCGACATCAAGTCCTTCGAACAGAATGCCGGACAACACATCTCCAAAGACACCAACCGGATGCCGGCCCTGTCGTGCCTGCCGCTGAACTCGTCGTGGTTCTGGAAAAGCGACTTCCCCACAACGGACGTGAAATCGCCCGAATGGATCGTTAACGAGAACCTGATACCTTTCAACAAAGCATACTGCACCTTCATCCTCAACGTGTCACCCAACCGGGACGGACTGATTGACGACAATGCCTTGGAGGCGTTGAAAGAAATCGGCCGCCTTTGGAAAGGAAAAGAAGGTGGCGAAATGACGTTGGGCGAATACGAACGTCCGATTACGGCAGAAAACATCGCTAAACACCGTCCGGCCAATTCCAGTTGGAGTTACGATTCTTTCATTATGGATTTCGGAAACGACGACAACTTCGGATCGGCCTGGCATTCCAATCCGAGAATCAAAGAACCATGGTACGAAGTGGAATTTGAACGCACGCGCCCGTTCAACATGATTTCATTGGTGGATGACAACCAGAGTTTCAGCAGCTATCGCGTACACTACCTCAAAGACGGAGTTTGGCATAAGATTCCCGTGACTCCGAAAGACGGAAAAGTAAAAGTGCACCGCTTCGATGAAGTCTGGGGAAACAAAGTCAAAGTCACTTTCACCAAGAAGAACGAAAACGAACGCATGTACCTGAATGAAATAGGCGTGTATAACGAACGCCGCGACTAAAAAAAGATCCCCTTATTCCATCCTCTCCAATCCGGAAAGAGAAAGAATAAGGGGATTATTATACGTGTACGGCATCTAAAGCCGACACGTCTTAACTTATTTCACCCACAAACGGAAAGCACCCTTTTGGGTCTTCACGATGTATAATGTATTGGTACGCAAAGCTACCGGAATAACAGCGCCTTCATACCGACCGACCAAAGCTCCTGTCAGGGCGTATATTTCCACGCGTCCGCCGCAAGGAACGTAAAGGTTGCCATTGGCATAAGCCACTTTGTCATTCTTACTGCTCACACCCGCAACGGAAGAACCGTCCTTGACAGTCAATGTACCGTCTACCGTAGTCACCACATAATTCTCCGGTTCTTCGCTCACGGACACCTTGATGGGGTAAGTGCCGGCCGTCAACGGTTCGGGCAAATTCACCGTAGCCACGGGCATGTCGGTAAATACCGTCTCAGCCTTGTCTTTGTTCACGAACCCTTCATACACGAGTTCATACGTCTCGGGCAGGTCACCGTCAAGATTGACCTCCACATCGTTGGCCTTGATAGTGAGGGCAGCCTTCTGGATGTCGAAAGCAACCTTTGTAGTAGTGGCACCATAATCCACACCGTCTACCGTCTTAGGTGCCGTAGTCACGACCAGTTCCGCCTTTCCGGCTTTCTTAGCCGTAACCACGCCTTTGTAGGTCATGCTTACCACCCCGGAAGTCAAGACAGTGCTATTGTAAGTAATCCCGTGTTCGTTGGTCACCAACGTGAATTCATCGCCGTAAGTCACCGTCTCAGGCACTGTTACCGTAATGCCCGGGCTCTCAGCCATAACAAGCTTGGCCACATCGGGCACAATGCTGACAAGTTCAAAATTGTCGAAAGAAACTTTTTCGGGCAACTGGACTGATACCGGGAACTCGTCGCCCACAACGGCATCCTTGTTCACGCTGCATACCACTTCGGGCTGGGTGGCCAAAGCCGCCAAAACGTCCTCATCATCATACACCGCATCAGAATAGCCGGTCGTGAAGATATATTCTTCTTGTCCCACAGCAGCGTTTACCGTACGATATTTTTCGTCATCGTAAGCCGTAGATAAAGTGTTGCTACCGTATTTGACATACACGCCTACCTTATTCTTTACCACCTTGAATTTCGCATCTTCGGCAAATTTCAAATCGTAGTTCTCTGCCGCACCTCCACTCAACTTAGCCGCACGTTCGCTACCTACAGCTTCCGCATCTTTCGGTGCAGATGCCGATACCGTGGGCAACTTGGACAAAACCTCAGAAGCGTCTTTTTCTGCATCATTCCATTTCCACCCGTCATAAACGAAAGTATAATGGCATTTCCCCTTGTCCATGTTAGACGTAGACACAGCTATACCGCGCCATGTCCAAGCATCATCGGCCAATGACACGTTGAGCGGTGCTTTCGCCACGGTCAATGTCATGGGTTCGGATTCAGCCGGAGTGAAATCATCGCTGCCCGGTTGGCTGGCGGTCACTACGACCTCGCCCGCACCGACGGCACGAACCTTTCCGTCTTCGCCCACTTCGAGCACGCCTTCCTTGGAGAAGCTGTATGCCAAAGCGTCCTTAGTATTATTGGAAATAAAGCCCAAGCCATCCACCTCGTCGCCATAAGTCAATGCCGGAATCTCGACTGGCAACTGGATTTCGGCACTCACTCCCTTAAACGTCAAAGTGTAAGTGTTTACCTTCTCACCCATAGCCGTTTCATCCTTCACCGTAATGGTCGTCACATTGCCTTCCGTAACGGTTTCCACTGTCGCGTCCTTACCGAAAGCCGTAGCCACGATGTCCTTACCCTGCAAGTCGGCAGGCAGTTGGTAATCGAACACACCGTCGGAGAATCCGTTCACTTCCTTGCCGTCTACTACGAGAGATTTCAGACGTGAATTGTACACCAACTGCACATCATCTACATAAAGGGCATTACCCGTACCCAATTCCGAACGATTGAAATAATCGGAAGCCGAGAATATGATGTTCATCTTTTCCGGATTCCCATCCGACTTATAATCAATAGCCACAGACTGACGCGTCCAATTTTCAATGTCACCCTCGATGGGATATTCTACAGAAGCCACCAATTTAGCATCCCCTGTCACTTCACTACCCGTAGGCATACCTAAAATATCTTTCTCCCGGTCTATCATATCTATCTCCACCGGTGCATTGCTCATTCCGGTTATAACTTTGGAAGAAGTAGTTCCAGTCCAAGAATAAAAGATGGCCATGGCTTTCTCTTTCGAGTTAAAGGAACCGTTTGCAGGTGCTTCCTGCGCATGCGTACGCTTTGCATAGAACACCAATGAATCGGGACGGGAAGTGAATTCAATCCCCCCATACGAGCCTCCATCACTGGTATCTTCCGGTTTGCCCACATTCGTCACATCACCATACGCCCAAGATGTTCCTAATGTTATATATCCCGGCGCCGTTGCTCCAATACCAAACATTCCTACATAGTTGTTCCACATCTTAACGGAATGGCCGTTGACTTCCTCCATACGGTCGGTATCCGGAGCCACAAGTTCTTCTGTAATCGTGATAATAAAGTTTTTGCACACGCTGGATGCCATCCAACCCTTCGGCTGCGTACCTACTGCCGTCTTTCCATCGGGATAGCAGGTTTCCCAAGGCTCGTCGAACGAACCGTCAAAACCCTGCGCTGCCATCGAAGCCGAAGCCAGCAACAAAGTGGATAAAAGTAGATTTCTCTTCATTATTATTCTCTTTCTTTTTTTTGGAATTATAAATACTATTAATACACTTGGCAATTAGTGAAGACAAAGTTACCATAGTCCGTATGAAAACCAAAGAAAATACGGTAAAAAGAGGACTTTTACCGAAATATATACCGAAAAATCCACTTTAAGATGTCACTTACCTGCTTTCACAGCTTCCCAGAGCATGGAATAGTCGATGCCGTCTTCCAAAACACATTTCCCCGTCCGCGCCTGTAAAGTCTCGTCCCCTGTCCCTGTTTCCGGCTTTCCACCTGTATCCGGCGAACGGGTGCAGTTTCTTCGGCTCCGTTTGCCTTTCTCCCCGACCTGCCATGATGCGACTTTGCTTTCGGGACGAACGGAATAAACCGTGTCACGCACGACCTCGCGGCGTATCACCGTATCTATCACCTGCGACACCTGCTGCAACGAAGATTCACCGGACATCCGTCCCAACTCCACTCCCCACAACAGACCGGCCACGGCGGCCACCGGCGTAGCCACCCATCCCCAGGAAACGCCGCCGGACCGACGTGGATTCCCCGGTACACGCAAACGGCTGTTTTCTTCATTCCGCAGCCGTGCGGCTGCCTGTGAGACTTGTTCCTCAAAGTGTTTCATAAACCTTCAATTTCTTTCTTAAGTATTGCAATAAATAATGAAGACGCGATTTCACCGTACCCTCCGGAATACCCATCACCTCGGCCAGTTGCGGCACAGTAAGTTCCTCTTCATAACGCAAAGCAAACAACACACGTTGTTCCGGAGGCAGCTTGTCCAACAATGCGGAAAGTTCGCGGTCGAACATCCGGACATCCATCCGAAGTTCCGGCTGTTCCTCATACGTCTCCGGCCCGCCACGCACCTCTTCCGCAAAACCGACCGCAATATTCCGGAAACGGTACTCATTCCGGCACAGATTATAGGCCATCGTGAAAAACCAAGGACATAACTCCCGTCCGCATTCATACCGCCCCCTTGCCGCCCATACGCGCAAGAACAGCTCCTGCGTGAAGTCCGCTGCCAACTGCTCTTCCCGTCCCAGCATACGGAAGAAAAAGCCGTGCAGGCGTCGGGCATAACGACGGTAAAGTTCATCGAAAGCCTTTTCGTCACCCGTTCGCCGCACACGTCCCATCAATTCCTCGTCCGATAGTTTCCGCAACGACGGCCTGAAGTTTATTTTTACCGCCATTTCTCCAAATAGTCCAAATACTCCTTTTTTTTCGCGGCTGAAAACCCGCCGTTCTCCACCGAAGCTTTCAATATCCGGTAAAGCCAGTCGGCACGCTCCTGATTACCCGATTCTCTATACGACTGCACCAACGGGCCCAACATGACCGTGTAGTTCAGCAGCAACATTTCGCTCCCCGACCACCATGACTCCAAACGGAAAGCAGGCTCGGTCAGGTAATCGAAATGATAATCCCGCTCTACATGACGTTGGGCTGCCGAAACATTGTCATAAGGCTCCTCACTGTACCGATACACCAATCCCTCATTATAAAGCTTGCGGGCTATGCCCTGCACGGCCCACTGCGAACCGGGCGAAAAGTAAGCCGGACGACCGGATTCGCGGATGACGTATTCCACCATCTCTTGCACAGCCGCCTTGAACTCTTCTTCCGTTCTGACCTCGCGCCCGGGAAAGGGAGGAATCCCCAACTGCCGGCACAAAGCGTCGCGATAGGACCGTATGGACAGAAAAGGAATCACGACCACCACCTTGTCCGTATGCACACGCATCGCACGCTGCAACATGAGCTTGTCGAAAAGCTCCGCGTCGCCGTTGCCGAAGAAAAGCCCGCCTTCGGCCATCCCTTGCAACTGGTTGTAACCGAAACGAAGGATAAACGAAGGATATTTGCCATGCTCATACTGGCGACGCAGGATGTCATTGAAAAGCCCGGCTTTCCATCCTGTCCCGTCCGTTTCCCCCATCATCCAAAGGTATCCCAGCACGGCATCGTATCCACGGTCTGAAATATCGTCCGGCAACAGGGTCATCGCCTTTTCCGCAAACTTGTTGTCAGGCCCCTGGGAGGCGCGGTAAGCACATATATTATAGGTATAAGTCTCCGGAATAGCCCGTTCCATACGCTCCAGGATACGGGGCATTCCTCCATCGTTCTTTCCACGGGAACAAGATTTCAGCCCCCAGGCAGCCTCAAACAGGTTGCGCCATGCCTTTTCATCCTGCCCGTCTGCGTCCACCTCTCTTTGCCAAGCCTCAACCTGGCCTGCATACCAGAGCGAGTCGTGCGCCTCTTCCACGATTCCTTTTATCTCCTGCGGTTTCTGTGCCGACGCGCAAAGCGCCACGGCCACCGCCCACGAAACAATCAACGTCCTTCTCATATTCTTTCTGTTTCTACCATGAATAATGTTTGTACTTGCAACACGTGTCATAAGGATATACACGCCACAAGGCATTTCGTTCAAAGAAAAAACAAGGCATGCCACGCCCATCCTCCTACAATACGATAGAAACGGTTTCGGGCTGTGGAGCTCCCCCGAAAATCACCCGGCTGACATCGGAAAATCAATCTCAGGCGAACGAAAAATCGTTCGCCTGAGATTGATTTTTCGTTTGGCGCAGAAAAATCGGGCCGCTTTTTCCCGTGGAAAAAACAGCCCCTTGATCCATATACACGTCCTTCATCCCGGCCTTGCACCGAACTAAGGAGCTTGCCAGAAATAACGGTCGTCATAGGTAGTATGTCCGGATAACGGCCAGAATCCCTCCGGCACCAAATACATTCGAGGACTTCCCGACCCGTCAGCAGGCTCCGTCTCAAACCGGCTTTCAAGGTGGGCATCGAGCATATAAAGGTTCTTGGCCATGTAATTCTCCAAATATCCTTCTTTGGTCTGCTTGGTCTTATGGTTCCAGTTCGCATCCTCGTTCAATACCAAAGGGAGTCCCTTGATCAGCCGCTCACGCACCTCGCCCGGATGCAACAACAGACCGTTTTCGTCAGTGACGTAAGCTGCAAAAGACGCGTCCATCCATATCCATTTCCCCAACTGGCGGCTCCACACCATATTGATGACATGGCAATCGGTATCGGTGTCATACGCTTTCGACTGGCACGTCACGAAGCGTGACGGGAATCCCATGGCCAGATACATCTCACTGAGCACCTGTGCCAGAAAGCGGCAATTCAGCCCGCGCCCTTCCCGCTTGCACAATTCATACATGGCTATCGAGTTCCGTGCACAGTCCGGCCACATCGAACCTCCGTCGTGACGGATGGCATCATGCAACCAATACATCAGATTCTTGATTTGGCTGATTTCGTCGCCGTCGCCGGCTATGCTGTCCAAATTGAAATAGCGACGCACACGTACCAAATTACTGTCCGTGGCCGATTGGTACGTAAATGCAGGCATCGGACGGGCATCTTCCCGATAGGCCGGGGACTTCTTCAACACATAAAGGTAGTCCCCCACTTCACGCACCTTTTCCACAAGGGCTTGAAACTCCGGATTTCCGCGCAGGGCATCCCACTCCTTGCCGCCCTTTATCAGGTCATACTTGGCAAATCCCAACTTTATTGCGATGTCCAAATGCGCCAAAGCCTCCTCGTCTCTCCCCTCAGATGCCCAAGCGCAGGCCGAATGATAAAACCAAGGGGCTGAGGTCTTCTTCATGTAGCCCATCACCTCTCCGCCGTGTGCCCAAATCCGGCGTACAACCGGCGCGAACCGGCTCATGAAGTCGGCCAAACCGCGTCCCTCCAGACATTCTTCATCCGATACTTGCGGAACGAAGTCTTTATGCTGGCTGCGCAGAACCTTTCCTTTCACGGTATATCCTTCAAACAAAGGGCAATGCTCTGCCGCACCGAGGCCCGTACTCAATATATCGCCATGAAACACCACCTGTTCCAACCGGGGACAGTCCGCCAGCAACGTGGGGCCTCCCGTTCCCAAGACAACGCCACGGAAATCCACACGCTTCAACTGCGGGCATTCGGCAAAAGTGCGCCACCCGTCGAGTTGTCCCACGTCTCCGTTCACCTCAATCCGCTCCACGGCCGGCATCTTCTGGAAAGCACCTCCACTGATAAAGTCCACATGATTCAACGACAAGGTTTTCAAATTGGCACATCCTTCGAAAGCACCCTTCCAGACGCCCCTCGCCTGCCGGGGGAAAACCACTTCCGCCAATTCGTTGCTCCCATAAAAGGCAGAAGCACCCACAAACACATTTTCCGGCAATACGATCCTACTGATCCGTGTGGCTCCCAAAGCCCCTTCCGCGATGGTGTCCAACCGTTCGGGCAAATCGATATGCGTCAATCCACATTCGCTGAACAAATAAGGCGGAAGCGTATGCTCTCCCTGCACCTCTCTCCATTCCCCGTGTCTTACGTACCCTCCTCCGCCACGGGCAAAAGAAACGTACCGCATGTCCAACACGCGCAAACGTCCCGGTGTGGATTGCCGCTCTTTGTCCCTCCCGGCCATTTCGCGCAGGAAGCACAAATCCCTCCCGTTCAATGTTCCTTTCAGCGTCAGGTCCGTCACCTTGTATTTGGCTTTCTTCCCCACCAGTTCCGGTAACGTCCCGGGCGTTTCCACTTCCACTTTCAAACGTTTTGCCACGACATGGCCCACTTGTCCCAAAAGACAAAACCACACGAACAATATCCGGGCATAATACAAAGCATTCTCACTGCTACAGTTTTCTTTCCGTTCCATGGTATCTCACTTTTTAATAGTCCTTCATACATAAATACGCAAGATTCGGAATTTTGTGACAAGAAAATCGTGTTTTTTCAAAAACCGGGTAAAAAAAGTATCTCATTCATCAAAAAACGGCTTTACAGACCTCAAATACTTGTCCCGTGAAATCGCACGGTTGCATCCGCTCCGGTCGGCCCTGTAATTCGTACATCCCAAAAACGGTTCTCCCCATCCTTCTTTCACTATCAAATAACCGTCCTTGCAACAGTCGCATTTCAGGATAGGCAAATCACCGCCCTTCAGGTTGTTGGTCATGAAATCGCAAATCTCCGGTTCATTGGAACAAATCCACAACTTCAACCCGTATGCCTTCTTGTACCTCAACTGCATGGGATAACCGCAGACGGGACACCGTTTCATTTCAGTGCGCGTCTCCCGGCAATCGTCCAATTCTCCATTTACCGTCACGCCGGGATAGTCTTTCACGAGTTCCCGCACGAAATCGGACGGATGCTGTTGCGGCACAACGATGTACACACGATTTTTGGTCCGTGTCAAGGCCACATAGAAAAGCCGACGCTCTTCCGCATATTCCATCGAATGGTCGTCCCTCACGACATACTTCAATACCGGGTCGTCCTGCACTTGCGACGGAAAACCGTACAACTCATTACGGGCATTGATGAGGATGACATGATCGTATCCCAATCCTTTTGCGCGGTGCACAGTCATAAAATCCAGTTTCGCGAACGGGTACTTCTTGGAAATCACATTCCCCGTCTTCTCCTCGTACGTAAACTCCGACGAACGGCAAAGGTTAAAGGCGTCGAACCCGTAACGCCCCAACAACAATATCGACGCGTCCGGATTCTCCTCCAATATCTGCCCGACAATCCTCTCCACCGTTTCGCCCACAAGGAAATACTTCCCACCCTTTCCGGCATATTTGCTCCGGTCTACGTTCTCCGTATAGGTCTCGACCACGACCGGACGTGTTATATGTTTGGGCGAAACCAGGCTTTTGCGTATCTGCGCCGTGTTCTTCTGTATGAAACCACCGGCTATGTCGATTACTTCCTGGGCGTTCCGGTAAGTTTTGGTAATACCCAGTTCCAACCCGTACCCAAAGGATTCCTTGAATTGGGTGAACAACGTGATATCCGAACCTGCATAGGCATAAATGGACTGCCAATCGTCGCCCACGGCCACGATCTTTGCATCGCAGAGTTTGCTCAGCTCCAAAGTCAGATTAAACCGCTGGCGGGAAATGTCCTGATACTCGTCGACTATGATATATTTGAACCCCAACCTCTCCCCCTGGATTTCCTTTTCGCGGAGCATTTTTGCCGAACTGTTTATCATGTCTTCAAAATCTACCGCTTGCTTTTCTTTCAGACGCTTGGAGTATTCTAAGTAACACCGCTCGCAGATGGATAGAAACAACTTGTTTCTCTCATTGGAGGACTTGCTTTGAAACTGATGGAAATGCTCTATCGTGAAACCGTTGGTCTTAAAGCCATGCAAGAACGTGCAAACCAGCTTGACCAACTTTATGATATATTTGTTCTCTTCCGTGCTGACCAACTTGTCGAAAACTTCCCGTGAAGTTCTCGGACGGAACTCAATCCCTTGGGCTACGAGCATTTCCTGCAAATGGTCAAGGTAATCGCGCCCGTCGTTGTATTCGGAATAAGTATAAACCAAATCCGTATGGTGTCTGCGGTGCAAACGGATTTTATCATCTATTTCCTTTTTATACCGGGCCAACTGTTCTTCCGTATATCTGCTGTTCCAGCCATTTTCCGTAATACCGAAATGTTCGACATACACCGTCTTGTCTCCTTGGGTAATCGTAAAATCCGGAGTATAGGGTTTGTACGTATACCTCATATTATAAGGATAAATCTTCTCGTACACATAGTCGATGCCGTTCATGAACAGGAAATTCGCTATCCTGACCTCCTGAACCGACCTTAACGTCTCGTGGGCAATGCTGACACATTTGCCGGTTCGTTGGTCTATAATCTTTTCTGCATACTCATCCATATTGCCACGCAAAGTGGAAAAGTCGGCTTTGGATATGTAGTTGAAGAAATCATTGAGATTGTCTCCCTCATACGGTGCGTCGAAATAGCTTCCGAAGAACAATATCAGCTTATCCACCAGTTCCGGACACTCCAATATATTCCCTTTTAAATAATTGTTGACCACATGCCACATAAAGCCACCATCCACGACCGTCTTCCTTTCGGTGTCTCGCTTTCGCAGTATGGCATAGCCCGTCTTATGGAAAGTCGTCACCGGACAATCTATCTTCAGATCCTTATTGATTTTGCTGCGCAATTCCCCGACCGCCTTATTCGTATATGAAATGACCAATATCTGTTCCGGTTTCACCCCTCTTTTTTCCACAAGGTATTTCACCTTCGCAGCCATGGTCGTTGTCTTCCCGGCTCCGGCCCCGGCCACAACCAACGTGTAGTCTTCATCGGACAATACGACCCGTCGCTGTTCCTCATCCAACTTCACATTAGGGTCCACCTTACGAAGTATCGTATCAAGATAAAGTTTGTCTTTGGCCAAATGCCTTTTAACAAATTCGTCATTGTGCGCTTCAACTACCTTGGAACCCTCCTTACTGCCCAAGTCTTCATACAGGCAAAGGAATCTCTCCATTTTCTTCGGGTCTATACGGTTCTTTTCGCAATACATGTCCAACATCCCCATCTTTTCCAAATTAGAAAGACTGACATGCAGTTCCGCATATCTTTCGTGAATGGGACGGTAATCGCTTCGGGCTATGAAACGGTCGCTATGCAGTAAAAGTCCGATTTGCCTCTCGAAATCCTCCAAGCGCTTGCTTTCAGTGCATTCTTCACCCTCTGAATGCACTTTTTTTCTCCGGAAAAATATCTTATCCCACTTCCAAACCGACATACTTTGTTTTTCCTATTGGCAAACCAACTTGATTTATTTGGGTGTAAAATTATAAAAAAAGCCACAATCATCCTGTAATACAGCCATTTTTAACAAAAAGAGGAATACTTCTTTTTACACAGAAAGTATTCCTCTTCATGATGATCATATATCGTACCGGATTATTCAGCCGACGTTTCCACAGCCATCTGGCGGTAGCTATCCAATTGCTCTGCCGTGAACTTGCGGATAAAATTGAAATGCTTCTCTACCTCGGCCTCAGCATAGTTCACATACACGTTCAGGCTCTTGGCAAACAAATCGGGACGGTTGGTGGCATCCTGCATCAGCAAATGACACATGATGGTGTCGGCTGCCATCTCCATCAAACGACGGGCCACGAAATCGTGCAGTTCCTGATTGTTGGCTTCTTTCACAGCGTTCGTACAAGCATCGAACTTGTTGGCCATCTCCTTCACGCGGTTCATGTAGCTCTCATATTCCGGAAGCACGGGCTGCTGCTCGAAATCACGGATGGTGGCGATGTATGCCCCGTTCGTCACGTAACGGATGGCCGCCACAGTCTGCAACTGGGTCGTACCCTCGTAAATAGAAGTGATACGAGCGTCGCGGTAAATGCGCTGACAAGCATATTCCAACATGAAACCAGAACCTCCGTGCACCTGGATACCGTCGTAAGCATTCTGGTTGGCGTATTCCGAATTCATACCCTTGGCCAATGGCGTAAAACTGTCGGCCAGTTTGGCATACTTCTTCTGTTCGGCACGCTCTTCCGGCGTCAGCTTGCGTTCGCGGGCTATGTCGTCCAATGCCTTGTAAATATCCACATAACGCGAAGTCTGGTACAACAACGCGCGACCTGCGTCCAACTTGGCTTTCATCGTGGCCAGCATGTCATATACGGCCGGGAAGTTGATGATGGCCTTACCGAACTGTTCACGGTCTTTCGCGTATGCCAAAGCCTCGTTGTAGGCCGCCTGACTCAACCCTACCGACTGTGCGGCGATGCCGAGGCGTGCACCGTTCATCAATGCCATGACATACTTTATCAAACCCAACTTGCGGCTTCCGCATAACTCAGCCTTCGCATTCTTATACACCAGTTCGCAAGTCGGCGAACTGTGGATACCCATTTTGTTCTCGATGCGACGCACGTCCACTCCGCCGTCGCGCTTGTCGTAAATGAACATGGAAAGACCACGTCCATCCCTCGTACCTTCTTCCGAACGCGCCAACACTAAATGGATGTCGGCGTCACCGTTCGTAATGAAACGCTTCACGCCGTTCAGCCTCCAACAGTTATTTTCCTTGTCGAAGGTGGCATTCAGCATGACGCTCTGCAAGTCGGAACCGGCATCCGGTTCGGTCAGGTCCATCGACATCGTTTCCCCGGCACATACACGCGGGATGAAGCGACTGTGCTGGTCTTCGTCGCCAAATTCATACAACGTTTCGATACAGTCCTGCAACGACCAGATGTTTCCGAAACCGGCATCGGCGGCAGCCACCACCTCGGCACACATCGTGTACGGCGTAATAGGGAAGTTCAACCCGTTGTACTTGCGCGGCATCGTCATGCCGTTCATACCGGCCTTGACCATGGCGTCCAGGTTCTCCACCGTCCCGCTGGCATAATCCACACGGCCGTCGTGGCAGTGCGGGCCTTCTTCGTCCACACCTTCGGCATTCGGGGCAATCACATTGGCCGTGATGTCGCCTACGATGTCCAACACCTTATTATACGAATCCATCGCGTCGGCATAGTCCACCGGCGCATAATCAAATTCGTCCTTGTCCCTGAAGTCGCGCTCTTTCAATTCCACAATGCGCTTCATCATCGGATTCTCTAAGTGATACTTGAGTTCCGGTATATCTGAATAGTAATTAGCCATGTTGTTTACTTGCTGTTTTGTTTGTAATACTTGATGAGCTTCGGCACGACTTCCTCCACCGTACCGTTAATGACATAGTCGGCAATGGCATTGATCGGAGCGTTCGGATCGCTGTTCACGGAAATGATGATGCCGCTTTCCTTCATGCCCGCAATGTGCTGGATAGCCCCAGAAATACCGCAAGCGATATACACTTTCGGGCGTACCGTCACGCCGGTCTGGCCGATTTGCAGGTCGTGGTCGCAGAACCCGGCATCCACTGCCGCACGGCTTCCACCTACTTCGGCATGAAGCTCGTGTGCCAATTCGTAGAGCATGTCGAAGCCTTCCTTGCTGCCCATGCCGTAGCCTCCGGCAATGACGATGGCCGCGCCTTTCAGGTTGTTTTTAGCCTTCTCCACATGGCGGTCGATGACCTTCACCACGTATTCCGTTTCCGGTACATACTTGGCCACATCGTGCACAATCACTTCTCCTTTATAATTAGGATCGAGCACTTCTGCCTTCATCACGCCGCTGCGCACCGTAGCCATCTGCGGACGGTTCTCAGGATTCACAATCGTAGCCACGATGTTACCGCCGAACGCCGGACGAATCTGATAAAGCAGACTTTCGTACTTCTTTCCGGCTTTCTTATCCTCATGGGAACCGATTTCCAATGAAGTACAGTCCGCCGTCAACCCGGAATGAAGGGCGGACGACACACGCGGACCCAAATCACGCCCCACGACATCGGCCCCCATCAGGCAGATTTGCGGTTGCTCCTCCTTAAACAGGTTCACCAACACGGCCGTATGCGGCAACGACGTGTAAGGAGCCAACCCCGGAGCGTCGAAGATATGCAATTTATCTACGCCGTATGGCAATATCTGCGGTTCTATCTTTCCCGTAATGCCCGCCCCGGCGGCCACAGCTTCGAGCTGCACGCCGAGCGTATTGGCTAACTTACGGCCTTTGGTCAATAATTCCTGGCTTACTTCGGCCACCGTGGTGCCTTCAAGCTCGCAATATACAAATACGTTGTTCATCTTTATCCGATTGTATGGTTAGCCAATAATTCCTGTATCAATCCCTCTACGTCGGCATCGGAAGCCGTCAGCACCTTGCTCTCCTTGGCCTTGAACACGATGTTCTGCACGGCCTTCACCTTGGTGGGCGAACCGCTCAGGCCGCACTGCTTCAAGTCGGCATCCACATCGGCCGTACTCAACTGTCCCAAAGTCAGGTAAGGTTTCTTTCCGTACTCTTCGGCATAGGCCAACCCTTCCGCCGGCTTCTCCATCGGCACCATGGCGCGCTTGTATTTCATCACCAGCTTGGCGTTGCGCGGACGGCAAGGAGCCGCACTCCCGTTCACCGTCAGCACGAGGGGCAACGGAGCTTCCACAGTCTCCACACCGCCGTCGATATGACGCTTCACCGTCATCTTCCCGTCAGCGCACTTCAGGATTTCTTCCACATAGGTCACCTGAGGCAAGCCCAATTTCTGCGCCACTTGCGGCCCTACCTGTGCCGTATCGCCGTCAATGGCCTGACGACCACCCAAAATCACATCGGGCATGCCCAATTTCTGAATAGTAGCAGCCAGCGCATAACTGGTGGCCAATGTGTCGGCACCTGCAAAAGCGCGGTCGGTCAACAAATAGCCCCCGTCGGCCCCACGGTATAAACTCTCGCGAATCACTTCGGCTGCACGGGGAGGCCCCATAGTGATGACGGTCACGGTAGAACCCGGATTCGCATCTTTCAGCCTCAAAGCCTGTTCCAGCGCATTCAAGTCTTCAGGATTGAAGATGGCCGGCAAAGCAGAACGGTTTACCGTACCTTCCGGTGTCATGGCATCCGGCCCGACATTTCGGGTGTCGGGAACTTGCTTGGCAAGTACAATGATGTTTAAACTCATAGTTCTTTAGTTATTTTGTCGTATAGATTAAGACTTGTTTCCTTTTCATGGCAAAACATATCTCGCAAATGTACTTATTTTACGTCAAGTGCCCAAGGAAAAAAAGCATAAAAAGGCATTCAGACCGTAATTTGCAAGACGATTCACTCTCGGAACAAGAGTTTTTCTCTATCGAAAGAGCTGGAATCCGGTCCAAAACATTATCTTTGCGACACCAATCGAAATACTGACTGACATGAAGAAGACCTGTATGCTTTCCGCCCTTTTAATAGGATGCGGATTATGTTCCACCGCCCAAAACCCCAAAGACTTCCGCCCGATGGAGGACGTGAACCACGTCACGGACCTCACACTCGACAGCTTGGAAAAAGCCAACACGGCACGCCCCGTGCCCGGTTCGTCGCGAAAGGGCAACCACCCCGTGCTCTTCCTCGTGGGCAACTCCACGATGCGCACCGGCACGAAAGGCAACGGCGACAACGGCCAATGGGGCTGGGGGTATTTCGCCCACGAATATTTCGACGCGGACAAGCTGACCGTGGAAAACCATGCCTTGGGCGGCACGAGCAGCCGCACGTTCTACCGCAAGCTTTGGCCTGACGTGAAGAAAGGCATCCGCAAGGGGGACTACGTCATCATCGAACTGGGGCACAACGACAATGGTCCTTTCGACAGCGGCCGCGCACGGGCTTCCATCCGCGGCATCAGCCCCACGGACTCGCTCTGTGTGACCATCAAGGAGACGGGTGAGGAGGAAACCGTCTACAGCTACGGCGAATACCTGCGCCGTTTCGTCCGTGAATGCAAGGCTTTGGGCGCACACCCCATCCTGCTCTCGCTCACGCCCCGCAACGCATGGGACACGAAACGCCCCGGACACATCGCACGCGTGGACGGGACTTTCGGACTTTGGGCGCGGCAAGTGGCCGAAGAGCAAGGCATACCCTTCGTAGACCTGAACGAAATATCGGCCTCGAAATACGACCGGTTCTCGGCATGGAAGGTGGATTACCACTTCTATCGGGACCGCATCCACACCAGTGCGTTCGGCGCACGCCTGAACGCCCGTTCGGCCGCCGAAGAACTGGCCGCTTCCACGCACCCCGCGCTGAAAGCCTTGCAGGCTTGCCTGACGAACCTCGAACCGCCCGCCGCGCAAGTGAAACGCGAGAAAGGCAAACCCGTGGTCTTCATCACGGGAGATTCCACCGTAAAGAACGAGGACAAAGACCCGAACGGCATGTGGGGTTGGGGCAGTCAGGCGGGAACCATCTTCGACACGGACAAAATCACCGTGGCGAACGAAGCCAAAGCCGGACGGAGCACACGCACTTATCTGGAAGAAAACCGCTGGGAACGTGTCTACAACGCCCTTCAACCGGGCGACTTCGTGTTGATACAGTTCGGCCATAACGACATCGGCGACATCGACCGGGGCAAGGCTCGCGGTGTCATTGCCTGCGCGCAGGATACCAGTCATGTTTACAGGGTCAACAAAGGAGATAAAGTTTACAACGAAGTCATTTACTCCTTCGGATGGTACCTGAAAAAATTCATCGACGACGTGCGCGAAAAGGGTGCCACGCCAATTCTGGTGTCCCTCACGCCCCGCAACGAATGGCCGAGCGGAAAGATAGAACGCCGCAACGACAGCTACGGCAAATGGTATCGGGAGGTAGTGGCCCAAACCGCCGTAGAGTTCGTGGACTTGCACAACATCTCGGCCGACGCCCTCGACCGGATAGACCAAGAAGGCGCCAAAGCTTATTATAACCGCGACCACACGCACACCTCGCTCAAGGGTGCGCAACTCAACGCGCAAAGCATAGCCGAAGGTCTGCGTACCATAGACAGCCCGCTGGCCCAGTACTTGAAATAAACACACGCCCAAAGTAAGGTCGGACAATCGGATTTGTCCGGCCTTTTTCATGACTTCCTACGAGAAAAGCAGGAAAAAACGCCTCCAAATAGCGCGACAAAATGAATAAATATACGGTATATACGGAGTTTATGCACTCCAAAACCGTATATTTAACATTTAATCTCAAGCGAATGATTTTTCAATCTTTTGAAAGCGAAAAAAAATTCTCCGCACAAAAACGGACAAAGCTCGTGAAAAACGTTTTTCGGACGGCTAAAAGACGGGAACGGAAGGCCGGAAAACGGCTTTTCTGAATTATTCGGTGGAAATCCGGTTCCGAAACCGTCCGGCAAATGGATACAAGAACCTTGCTTTTTCCTGACAGCCGCCCCATATTCCGTGCACGGCATGAAGCGGAAACGTGCATTTTGACACCTTACTTCCATTTCCGGATAACACTTTGCCCAAAAGCCGACGCGCGAGAATCGCGTATTTCCCATCGACGGGACAACCGGATGCATATACGCCGGTCTCATGAAACATTAAGTCAGGGGTTGTCCGGCATTTTTCACATTTCTTCTGCATGCCCTATAAAAATTAACGCGTGCGCACAATAAAGAGGTGGCGGACACGTTTTCTTAAAGTATATTTAGCAAAAAAAGACATGATAGAATACGTGAAGGGCCAGATTGCCGAACTCACTCCGGCCATCGCCGTCATAGATTGCCACGGCGTGGGATACGGCCTCAACATCTCTTTGAACACATTTTCAGCCCTGCAAGGCAAGCAGGAAGCCAAACTATACGTTTACGAAGCCATCCGCGAAGACGCCTACGTGCTTTACGGTTTTTCCACCCGCCAGGAACGTGCCCTCTTCCTGCTGCTCATCAGCGTGTCGGGCATCGGGGGCAACACGGCACGCATGATTCTCTCCGCCCTCACACCGGCAGAATTGGTCAACGTCATCAGTTCCGGCAATGACAAGCTGCTCAAGACCGTGAAAGGCATCGGGCTGAAAACCGCCCAACGCATCATCGTGGACCTGAAAGACAAAATCGCATCGGTGGAAATCGAAGGGACGACTGCCCCCGGCACTTCCGCGACCGCGGCAACCGGACATTCCGAAATACTGGAAGAGGCCGTGGCCGCCCTTACCATGCTTGGCTTCCCGCCCGCCCCCTCGCAAAAGGTCGCATTGGCCATCCTGAAAGAAGAACCGGAGGCCGCCGTGGAGCGTGTCATCAAACTTGCCCTCAAAAGATTATAGGAAGCCGAAAGCTTCATAGCCCAACGGAACAGCATGAAAAGAAACTTGAAAATCGCGATTAAGCGAGCGCAGACCGAGCTTGCTCGAAGGATGCCGAGCGTGAGCGATTTACGCAAAAAGTGGCTCTACCTCATCCTTCTGGCCATCAGTGCCAACGCACTGGCGGACATGGGAGGTGCCGCTTTCTTGCATATATCCCGGAACGAGATCCCGGCTCCGGCCGAACCGGACACCATCCGGCCACGTTTCAGCGTGAAGCGGACGGCGCCCCGCGACGAAGACGATCTGAAAAAACGAAGCTTGGACCTAAAAGACCCGGACAATCTGAAAACGGATACCGTTTACGACCCGGCGACAGGCAATTACACCATCGGTACCAAAGTGGGCGACAGTTACCTGAACGCCCCTTTGCTGATGTCGCCGGAAGAATATCAGGAATGGAGCCTGCAAAAGTCCTTGCAGAACTACTACCGGCAAAAGAACAGCGAAGCTTTCGAGAATGAAGGCAAAAACAAATTCGACTTCACGGACATGCAGTTCGACCTGGGACCGGCCGAGAAAATATTCGGTCCCGGTGGCGTGCGTATCAAAACCCAGGGTTCCGCCGAACTGAAAATCGGGGGTAACCTGAAGAAGACGGACAACCCGAGCCTCTCGGAAAACCGCCGGAAGACCTTCGGATTCGATTTCGAAGAGAAAATCAACATGAGCATGAACGGCAGCGTAGGCGACAAAATCAACATGAACCTGAACTACAACACCGACGCCACGTTCGACTTCGACGCGCAAAGCATGAAACTGCGCTACGAAGGCAAGGAAGACGAAATCATCAAGTTGATAGAAGGGGGTAACGTGTCGCTTCCCACCAATTCCTCGCTCATCAAAGGCGCTTCCTCGCTGTTCGGCCTGCGGGCTGACCTGCAATTCGGCAAACTGAAACTGCAAACGGTCGTTTCCCAAAAGAAATCGGCCTCGAAAAGCGTGTCGTCCAAGGGAGGCACACAAACGCACAATTACGAATTCTCGGCTACCGAATACGAAGAAAACCGACATTTCTTTCTCGCCCACTTCTTCCGCGAACATTATGACCAGAACATGAGCAAGCTGCCCACCGTCATGTCCGGCGTCACCATCAAGCGTATCGAACTTTGGGTGACGAACAAAACGGGAAGTTATGAAAGCAACCGCAATATCGTGGCCTTCACCGATCTGGGCGAACATGACCATATCTCCAACCCGATCTGGAGCAAAGGTAATGTGCAAGTGGCCGCCAATGCCGCCAACACCCTCTATTCGACCATGACCACACAGCATGCCGCCGCACGCGACATCAGTCAGACGTCGAGCGATCTGGACGCCATCGCGGGCTTTGAAGGCAGCGTGGACTACGAGAAGCTGCAAAGCGCACGCCTGTTGTCTTCTTCGGAATACACCGTAAACAATTCATTGGGCTACGTGTCGCTCAACTTTACCCTGCAACCGGACGAAGTCCTGGCCGTAGCCTTCGAATACACCTACAACGGCACAACCTACCAAGTGGGCGAGTTCTCGGCCGACCTGACCGACAATACCCAAGCCCTGTTCGTCAAGGCCCTGAAAAACACATCGAACACACCGCAGATGGGCAACTGGGACTTGATGATGAAAAACGTGTATAGCCTGGGAGCTACCACCACGCAAAAGGACAAATTCAAGCTGGACATCCAATACCAAAGCGACTCTGCCGGGGTGTACGTGTCCTACATTCCCGAAGCCAAATACAAAAACACCAAGCTCCTGCGGGTAATGAACTTAGACCGTCTGGATGCCAACAACCGTCCGAATCCGAACGGACAGTTCGACTATGTGGAAGGATACACCATCAATAAAGGACGCATCTACTTCCCCGTGACCGAACCTTTCGGAAGCCACCTGCGCCAATACCTGAATGATGAAGCCTTGGCCGAGAAATATTGTTTCGACGCACTGTACGACTCCACCAAGACCATGGCCAAACAGATAGCGGAAAAGAACAAATTCCTGCTCTCCGGAGAGTACAAGGGAAACAACGGTGCCGAAATCAGCCTCGGCGCCATGAACGTGCCGCAAGGCTCCGTGACCGTAACGGCGGGAGGCGTGACGCTGACGGAAAACACGGACTATACGGTGGACTACTCGATGGGCGTGGTGACCATCATCAACCAAAGCATCATCGATGCCGGCACGAACGTGAGCGTGGACTTCGAAAGCAACGACAACTACGGCATGCAGCGCAAAACGCTCGTAGGATTCAACCTGCAATACGACGTGAGCAAGGACTTCACGTTCGGCGGAACGTTCATGTTCCTGAACGAACAGCCGCTCACCACAAAAGTAAACATGGGCGAAGAACCTTTGAAAAACACCCTGTGGGGCGTCAACCTCTCGTGGAAGAAAGAAAGCCAATGGCTGACCAACCTGATAGACAAAATACCGCTCATCGACGTGACCGAGCCTTCGCAAATCAGCTTTACCGGGGAGTTCGCCCAACTCATTGCCGGGCAAAACAAGAAGATACAGGGGTCGGCTTCCTACATCGACGACTTCGAGAACACGAAAAACGGCATCAGCGTGATGCAGCCCACCAACTGGATGATTTCCAGCGTGCCGTCCGACTTTGAAGAAAGCAAGCTCGTCAACGACGTGCGCGGAGGCTACAACCGCGCCCTGCTGAGCTGGTACACCGTGGATCCGCTCTTCACGCGTCAAAGCTCCTCGCTCACGCCCGCCCATATCAAGAGCGACCTGAACCAACTCTCCAACCACTATGTACGCGAAGTGTACGAACGGGAACTCTATCCCAACAAGACACAGACCAGTTACAACTCGGCTGCTTCGCTCCCGGTAATGAACCTCGCTTTCTACCCTACCGAACGGGGAGCCTACAACCTGGATCCGAACTTGGACTACAACGGAAGACTCACCAACCCCAAAACCCGTTGGGGCGGCATGATGCGTAAATTGGACACCAACGATTTCGAGACGGCCAACATCGAATACGTAGAATTCTGGTTGCTCGACCCGTTCATCTACACCCGTGACAAGGGCGGCGACTACGGAGGTGACTTCTATTTGAACTTAGGAGAAGTGAGCGAAGACATTCTCCACGACGGAAAGAAATTCTTCGAAAGCGGAATGCCCATCGACGGAAACTCCAACTATTACACGGAAACGGCGTGGGGACGCGTGCCCAACACCACCAGCGTGGTCTATGCTTTCAACAACGAATCCGGAGCACGCGAACGACAGGACATCGGATTGAACGGACTCAACAGCGAAGAAGAACGTACATTCGGCGCCTACCGTGAGTTTCTCATGGCCGTACAAGGGAAAGTGAGCCCGCAAGTGTACGATTCGTTGATGAACGACCCGGCCGGAGACGATTACCACTACTTCCGGGGATCGGACTACGACGCCCAGCAACGCAGCATCCTCGACCGTTACAAGTATATCAACCTGCCGGAAGGCAACTCGCGGTCGAACGAAAACGCGAACGAGTCGTACGACACTTCATACAAGACCACACCCGACGTGGAAGACATCAATCAGGACTACACATTGAACGAGTACGAGAAATATTACCAATATAAAATCAGCATCCGTCCGGAAGACTTCATTGTGGGGCAAAACCATATCGTGGACAAACGTACGGCAAGCGTCAAGCTCCGCAACGGCAACACGGAAGAGGTGAATTGGTATCAGTTCCGCATACCGCTTACCGAATACCAAAAGAAAGTGGGCAACATCAACGATTTCACGAGCATACGGTTCATGCGTATGTTCCTGACCGGTTTCGAACAGCCCGTCATCCTTCGTTTCGCCACACTGGATCTGGTGAAAGCCGAATGGCGTTCCTACGAACAGGCTCTTTATGCCGGCGAAATGCCCACCACGAACGGAAGCATGGAAATATCGGCTGTCAACATCGAAGAAAACAACGACAAGACACCGGTGAACTACGTACTGCCTCCGGGCATCAGCCGCGTAGTGGATCCGGCACAAAGCCAACTGGCCGAAGACAACGAACAGGCCCTCTCGCTGACGGTACGTAACCTGGCTACGGGAGACGCCCGCGCCGTGTACAAGAACACCAACCTGGACATGCGCCAGTACAAACACCTCCAAATGTTCGTCCATGCCAACGCGCTGGCCGAGAATGTAACCGAAACGGAAGACAATCAGACCAGTATCTTCATCCGGCTCGGCTCGGACTACAAGAACAACTTCTACGAATACGAAATTCCCTTGAAGCTGACGGCAGCCGGACGCTACGACACTTATTCCGCCGAACAGTGCCGCGCCGTATGGCCTGAAGAGAATATGCTGGACATCGACCTCTCGGTGTTCACCAAAGTGAAACAGGCACGCAACCGCGAGAAGAGCCTCGGCAATACCAACCTGACCACACTCTTCTCCGTCTACGACGACAACCGGCCGAACAACAAGGTAAGCGTCATGGGTAACCCGACCTTGGGCGAGGTGAAGACCATCATGATCGGCGTGCGTAACAATGCCCGTGCAACCAAGTCGGTGGAAGTATGGGCCAACGAGCTTCGCCTGCAGGAATACAGCAATGATGGCGGTTGGGCCGCACAGGGTACCCTGAATATACAATTCTCCGACCTGGGTTCCGTCAATCTGACCGGACACATGGAAACAGCCGGATTCGGAGGCATAGAAGACAAAGTGAGCGAACGCAACCAGGAAGACATGTACAATTACAGCATCACGACCAGCTTCGAACTGGGCAAGCTGCTGCCGGAGAAAGTACGCTTCACGGCGCCCATTTACTATTCGTTCAACAAAGAGGTCATCAAACCGAAATATAATCCGCTCGACACGGACATGTTGCTGGAAGACGCTCTCGACGCTTGCACCACGGAGCACGAAAAAGACTCGTTGAGAAGCCTGACCACCACAGAGACCACGAATAAGAACTTCAGCCTGAGCAACGTGAAGTTCAACATCGCCACGCCCAAACACCCCATGCCATACGACCCCGCCAACTTCTCGTTCAGCTATTCGCACAGCGAGTCCAACAAGACGGGCGAAACCACGGCTTGGGAAACGGAAAAAAACTGGAACGGAGCGTTCAACTACAACTATTCTCCCGAATACAAGCCTTTCGAGCCGTTCAAGAAGATGATTAAAAGCAAGAGCAAATGGTGGGACATCATCCGCGACCAGAACTTCAACTACTTGCCGCAAAACATCAGCTTCAACACGAACATCCTGCGCAACTATTACGAGTACCAGGAACGGGACATCGAGAATCTGGAAGACCCGACGTCGCTCCCTCTCTCCTTCTCCAAAGAGTTTTTGTGGAACCGCGATTTCAGTCTGAAGTGGGACTTGACCAAAAACCTTCACTTCTCGTTCAACTCCGCCACCCATGCGGAAATCGAAGAACCGAACGTTCCGGTCAACAAGGACCTCTATGCGGACCAGTACCAAGTGTGGAAAGATTCCGTATGGCACAGCATCAAGGGATTCGGCACTCCGCTCGACTACCAACAGGACTTCACGGCCTCGTACAAAGTACCGCTCGAAAAAATACCGTGTTTCTCGTGGATGTCCCTCGACGGCAATTACACGGCCAACTATTCCTGGGAACGCGGCATGGAACTGGAAGACGGAACTTCTTACGGCAATACCATCAACAACCAGCGTTCGGCTACGATAAACGGACGCTTCAATCTGGAAACGCTGTACAATTTCTCTTCTTTCCTGAAAGAGGTCAACAAGAAATTCTCGGCCAGCGAACGGAAGAAAGCCAAGGACAAAAGCAACCGTGAACGGGAGAAGGCCAAGGCACAAAAAGAAAAAGAGAAGGAAGCCGCCGCCAACGGGAAGGACGGGCAAAACAAGGACGGGAAGGACAAAACGGACGGCAAAACGGCGGACAACGCCAAAGGTACGGCCAACGCCAAGGTGAAAAACCCGAAATTCAAGGGATTTGCCGGTGAAATCACCCTGAAACCCGATACGACCGTGGAACTGGCGCACAACCAAAAGAGCCGCCGCATACGCGTCACCGCCGTAACCGCTGCCGGACGCCGCTACCCCATCAAGTTCAAGAAACTGGATAAGAACAAGATTCGCATCCTGAACATGGACTCCGTAAAACTGCGTGTCAACGTCATAGCCAAGACACCGGCAAAGGAAAAACCCTGGTACCCCTACTTACAAGGAGCCACACGCTTCCTGATGATGGTGCGCAACGTCAGTGTCAGCTACCGTAACACGTTCGCCATGTCCTTACCGGGGTTCCTGCCCAACGTGGGCGACATGCTCGGACAACGTACGGGCGGAGGCATGCAACCGGGATTGGATTTTGCGTTCGGCCTCACCGGCGAAAGCTATATCGACAAAGCCAACGAGCGGGGATGGCTGCTCAACAATGACAGTATCAGTACGCCGGCCACCACCAACGCCATGGAGGACCTCCAACTTAAAGCCACGTTGGAACCTATTCCGGACTTGAAGATTGACTTGAATGCCAGCCGGACGGTGAACAGTAACAAGAGCATACAATATATGTATGCGGGCATGCCCACCACACAAAGCGGCAGCTTTACGATGACCACCATTTCCATCAAATCGGCCTTCGAAAGCAGAGGCGACGCCGGAAACGGATACAGCAGCAAGACATTCGCCCGTTTCCAACAATACCTCAACACGTTCCAAAGCCGTGTGGAAGCCCGCTATGCCAATGCCACCTATCCGGCTGCTACCGGACTACAGGGCAAGTTCGACCCGGCCAACGGTACGGTAGACAAGTATTCGTCAGACGTCATGATACCGGCTTTCCTGGCCGCTTACACCGGAGGAGGAGACATCAACTCCCCGTTGGACATTTTCCCGAGTCTGGCACGCATGCTGCCCAACTGGACCGTATCCTACAAAGGCCTGGCCTACCTGCCTTGGATACGGGACCACTTCAAGAGCGTCACCCTGAACCACTCCTACAAGAGCATCTACTCTGTGGGGGCTTACAATACGTACAGCAGTTGGATGGAGTACATGGGCGACCTGGGATTCATACAAAACACTACGGACAATGCTATCATCCCGAGCAGCATGTACGACATCAGTTCCGTATCCATCAACGAAGCCTTCTCGCCTTTGGCAGGACTGGACCTCACGTTGAACAACAACATGACTGTCAAGGTGGAATATCGCAAGACGCGCGTACTCACCCTGAGCATGACCGCGGCCCAGTTGAATGAGGCTTGCAGCAACGACTTCGTCATCGGATGGGGCTACAAAATCAATGATTTCAAGTTCTCTTCCCTCTTCGGAGGCCGACGCAAGAAAGCCGGAAGGAGCAATAACAACAAGCAAACGAATGCAGCTAACAACCGGAACAATACCCGCAAGAGCGGTACTTCGGCGAAAAACAGCCGCGTCATCAGCCACGACCTGAACCTGCGTTTCGACTTCTCGTTCCGTAACCAGGACGCCATTACGCGCAACATCCAGACTTCGCTGTCTGAAGCTACAAGCGGCAACAAAGCCATCAAAGCCTCGTTCAGCGCGGACTACACGATGAGCCGTTACGTCACGTTGAGCCTCTATTACGACCGTCAGCGCAACCAACCGTTGCTCTCGTCCAACGCTTATCCCACCATCACACAAGATTTCGGGTTCAGCCTGCGGTTCTCACTGACAAGATAGAGCCTTACGCTACACGATTCGGCGGAGCAGGAAAACATCCTGCTCCGCCGAATCGTAAGTTGCCCACTCAAAACCTTCGCTTCACATGTATATGATTTTCATCGTTCCTCCGCCCCAAACGAAAATCTCCTGAGAACGGAAAATCGTTCGGCTGAGAATGAAAAATCGTTTGGCTGAGATTGATTTTTCGTTTGGCGCAGAACAAAATGACATTCTCCTCAGTCCGGAGGCGGACTTTACATCAAGCTGTATTACAGTAAATTAAGAAGAAAACAGTCTCCTATGGCGAAAAAAGTCGCATCCTCCTCCGACTGTCAAACTTCTTCCTTTACTGGTGCGGAAGGTGCTCCTCCTGTTTCCGAGGTGCCGACCGGTTTCAATCCCATCTTTGCCGCCCGACGAAGCATGAATTCGTATGCCGCATCGTGCTCGTTCGGTACCACGCCGTCGAGAATCGCATCTTTGATGGCACTCTTTAGACTGCCGACCTCGCGACAAGGAGACAGACCGAACACCGCCATAATCTCCTCTCCCGAAACCGGAGGCTGGAAGTTGCGCACACGGTCGCGCTCCTCCAAATCCACCAACTTGCGGCGCACCAACTTGAAATTGTCCAAGAAGCGTTGTTTACGTTGGGCGTTCTTCGAAGTAATATCAGCCTCGCAAAGTGTCATCAAGTCCTCGATGTCGTCACCGGCTTCGAACAGCAGACGACGCACAGCGGAATCTGTCACTTCCTCGTCGGCAATGACAATGGGGCGCATGTGCAGCTCCACCATCTTTTGCACATATTTCATCTTCTCGTTCATCGGCAACTTCATCTTCCGGAAAATGTCCGGCACCATCTTGGCTCCGATAAAGTTATGATTGTGAAAAGTCCATCCCGCCACAGGGTCGAAGCGCTTCGTACGCGGTTTGCCGATGTCGTGCAAAAGGGCCGCCCAACGCAACCACAAATTATCCGTATGCCGGCAAATATTATCGAGCACTTCAAGCGTGTGGTAGAAATTGTCTTTATGCGCACGTCCGTTTACCTTTTCCACCCCCTCCATAGCTGCCAACTCGGGAAAAATGAGAGGCAGCAAGCCGCACCGAGCCAACTCCACGAAGCCTTTCGAAGGCGTGGGCGTCATCATTATCTTATTCAATTCGTCGGCAATACGCTCGCGGGAGATGATCTTTATCCGTTCCCGGTTCCGTTCCAATGCCTCGAACGTCTCTTCATCTATATAAAAATTCAGTTGGGTGGCAAAACGCACGCAGCGCATCATGCGCAGCGGGTCGTCGCTGAAAGTAATGTCGGGGTCGAGCGGCGTACGGATGAGGCGGTCTTCCATGTCCCACACGCCGTCGAACGGGTCGACCAATTCTCCGAAACGTTCACGGTTCAAACATACGGCCAGTGCATTAATCGTGAAATCACGGCGGTTCTGGTCGTCTTCCAACGTCCCGTCTTCCACCACCGGCTTACGTGAGTCATGGCTGTAACTCTCCTTCCGGGCTCCTACGAACTCCACCTCCATTCCCTTGAACTTGACTTGTGCCGTACCGAAATTACTGAACACACTCAGGTGTGCGCCTCTCCCCAGCCTGCCGGCCAAAGCCTTGGCCAATGCTATGCCGCTACCCACCGTCACGATATCGATGTCCTGCGAAGGGCGCTCCAGAAAAAGATCACGCACATAACCGCCTACGACATAGCATTCCACACCCTGCTCATCAGCCACTTCCGATATTTGATGGAAAATCTTTTTGTCCAACAAATGTATCAAATCTTCCCTCGTCAAATTCCTCATTCTTCAAAAATACCATAAAATAATTGCAAAAATACGATTTTTTGCGCATCGGCTTGAATTATTCCCTCAAAAAATGGTACTTTTGCAGAGTGAATTCTGTGACAAAAAGCCTATGAGAAAAACATTATACACCTTATTGCTTCCTATTATCGTCTGTTCCTGTACGGGACAAGAGGATAAGGAAGAAGAATACGCAGGCCGTATGCTCGATGCTGCGCGTACCTTAATGACAGAAGGAAACTACGTAGCTGCCAAAGACAGTATTCTGGCCATGCGTGAAACTTTCCCTACGGCCTTTAAAGCGCGCGCCACCGGCATTATCGTAATGGACAGCATCGAACTCCTTGCGGCACAAGATACGTTGGCCATAATGGACAGTACCCTAAGGGCAGAACAGGAAATACTGAAAAAACTGGAAGCTGAAAAGCGACGGGGACATAATGCCGAATATTACCGGCAACGCACGGATGTGTTCCATCTCAAACAACGTTTCGACGAACTGGGGGCCAAAGTCAAATTTTATCTGCGCAAGATAGAAGTGGACATCCTCGAAAGGGATAAAGGATTTGACGGGGATACGGACGAATAATCCACCCCACTCTTGCAAAGAAAGAAAATGAACGTCCCCTCCGTCGCTATCACAGCAAGGAGGGGACGCTTTCTATAATTACATTGTGTTTGTGTGTTACCAAAACTTATTGGCTGCCGCATTATATTCCAAACCGGCTTCGGCCATCTTGTTTTCCAATTCTTGGCGGTCCACGTCCATATCATCGCATAAAGCATCGAGCGTCGGATAAAAATCCCGCAACTTCATATTGATGAAACTCATCAGCATCATCGGATCTTTCGGCATTTCTCCTTCCATCTTTAACCTCCTCGTCTTATCATTATAAATGTCCGTTCCTGACCGTCACCACCAAGGTACCTATGCAAAGCACAGCCGCCACCAGACAGGCAAACAATACGTGCCATATGTATGTATCCATCTGAAAAAATAATCTTTTTACCTTAAACAAACCGTAACCTACGCGTATCTTTACCTTAAAACCATTACCTATTAATATCTTTTTCGTGATACAAAGGTACAAACAGGACGTTTATCCTGCAAGATGAATAATCATTTTGAAATGAGTTCCGGTAAATTCTTGACCTAAATCAAGAATTTACCGGAACGTTGTATCAGATGTGACAAAGATGTTACAATAAGAACCTCACAATATCATTATAACAAGCCAGCACCATAAGCCCCATGATCAAGGCCATACCTACCACTTGGGCGCGTTCGAGGAACTTGTCGCTGGGCGGACGACGAAGAATCATCTCGGCAATGAGGAACAGCACGTGACCGCCATCCAGCGCCGGAATGGGCAGGATGTTCATGAAAGCCAGCATCAGGCTCAGGAAGGCTGTAGTCTCCCAAAACGTCAGCCAGTCCCACGTAGCAGGGAAAATGCTCCCGATAGTGATGAAACTGCCCACACTTTTCGCTCCGTCGGCCGTAAATAAGTACTTCAAGTCGCTTACATATCCGGAGAGTACATCTATCCCATGGGAGATACCGGCCGGAATACTGGCCCAGAAACCATAGTCCACCTTTATAGGTTTATAATACGCCGAAAGGGTTTGTTTCAACAATCCTAATTTGTAATCTGCCCCAAGTTCCAATGTCACGGTATCCGTACGAGCGCCATCTTTCGACTGGTAAACCACAGACAGGCGGCTGAGACGCACGCTATCCTCATGGGACGGGCTGCCGGCCATCAAAGGTTCCATGCGTACTCTCATAATTTCGTCAAAGTCGCTCCACGTAGCCACCGGCTTTCCATCCATCGCCACGATGCGGTCTCCGCTACGGATTCCGGCTTCATACACCGGAGAGGAAGGAAGAACAGAATCTATGACCGAGGGAATGAAAGGAACCATGAACGGCGGATTGGATTTAAGCATCTCCAACATGTTCATATCTTCCGGCATCGTCAGACTCACTTCCCGGCCCTCGCGCAGCACAGTTACCTCACGGGCCTCCGATACGGCACGGTAAACGGAACCGTCCCATTTCCGGATTTCTTCACCGTCCACCGCCAATAAGACGTCTCCGTCGCGGAAACCTAATTTTTCCGCTTGTTCGTTGAACTGGTATCCCATCGTCATGTCCTTGGCCGGTATATACTGTTCGCCCCAATGAAAAAGAATCATGGTGTAGATAAACAAAGCCAAAAGGAAATTGACCACTACACCTCCAATCATGATAAGCAGACGCTGCCACGCCGGTTTGGCACGGAACTCCCACGGCTGCACCGGTTTTTTCATCTGCTCGGTGTCCATGCTCTCGTCTATCATACCCGCAATCTTCACATAGCCTCCGAAAGGAAGCCAACCGATACCGTACGCGGTCTCATTGTCCTTGCACTTGGGAAACAAACGGGTAAACCACTTGTCTTTCGTACTAAATAAGTGGAAATAAGGATCGAAGAAAAGAAAAAATTTCTCCACTTTCACGCGGAAGAGTTTGGAGAAAAAGAAATGTCCTCCCTCGTGAAGCACTACGAGAATCGAAAGCGAGAGCACCAACTGGAGGGCTTTAATCAATGTTGCATCCATGTAATATTGTGTTTGTTTTGTTTTTGTTTAACATGCCCCGACGTACTCCGCTGCAATCCGGCGCGCCTCGGCATCCGTCTGCAAATAGTCCTCGTACGTGGGTTCCTTTACGAAAGAAGTCTTCCGCATCGTGTTTGCTATCACATCGCTCATCTGCAAGAAGCCGATACGGTCTTCCAAAAAGGCACGATTGACGATTTCGTTAGCCGCATTGACAATGCAAGGCATGTTTCCGCCTTCATGCAAGGCTTCATACGCCAAAGCGAGATTACGGAAACGACGGGTGTCCGGCTCCTCGAAAGTGAGCGTGCCTACCCGGAACAAGTCCAGACGTTCGAACGAACTCTGTAAACGCAAGGGATAGGAGAAAGCATATTGTATGGGCACACGCATGTCCGGCATTCCCAACTGCGCCTTGACCGCCCCGTCGGCAAACTGCACGGCACTGTGCACGATAGACTGTGGGTGTACCACCACCTGTATCTGTCCCGGCTCGACGCCGAACAGCCATTTGGCCTCTATCACTTCAAAACCCTTGTTCATCATCGACGCGGAGTCGATGGTGATTTTCGCCCCCATCGACCAGTTCGGATGTTTCAACGCCTGGGCTTTGGTCACCGAAGCCAACTGTTCATGGGAAAACGTGCGGAAAGGGCCGCCCGAAGCCGTCAGGATAATCTTCTCTACAGGACTTACCTCGCCTGCCAAACATTGAAAGATGGCAGAATGTTCCGAATCCACCGGAATGATGTCCGCATGATAATCATTTGCCAGACGGTTAATCAGTTCCCCGGCTACGACCAACGTTTCCTTATTGGCCAATGCTATGGCTTTTCCCGCCTTAATCGCACTGATGGTCGGCCTTAAACCAGCAAATCCGACCATAGCCGTCAGCACCACATCCACCGGCCTTTCCTGCACAATCTGACAAAGCGCTTCCGCTCCGGCATACACCTTGATGGGCAAGTCGGCCAACGCATCGCGCAACACCTCGTACTTGTCCTCATTGGCAATGACTACCGCTTCGGGCATGAAACGGCGTGCCTGTTCTATCAGCAGTTCCACCCGGTTGTTTGCCGTCAGTACATACGCCTCATACAAATCGGCATGTTCCTCGATGACTTGCAAGGCCTGCGTCCCGATAGATCCCGTGGAACCTAATATCGCAATCTTTTTCTTCTCGTTCGTATTCATCCAAGGTATTATTCTCATTCCCCCAAAGCCAAAAGGCCATCGGGCAAAGTCATGTAAATCTTACGGTTTTTATGGTCGATATCCTCCACCAAGTCTTCACCGGCCGGAAGCAAAATCTTCCCGCCAGAAGGAGTAGCGACTTCAAAAAGAACATTCAACGTAGATTCGTCTACCGCTTCCACCTCTCCCAATTCACCATGAACCGTGTCCACGACCGTGAAACCGGTAAAGTAACTCCACGTATATTCTCCCTCATGTACCTCTTCCGTCAGGGCCTTCGGAAAGTAAACTTCCACGCCGACCATGCGGCGTGCCTGCTCTTCCGTATCCACCCCTTCGAATTTCATCAAGACCGTCGTATCGCTCCGAAAGCGGTATTCTTCCATAAAGAAAGGCACCAGTATTCCGTCCATACGGCATACCACATACTCCGCTTCCACACGGTCGAACACATCGTCCGTAAAGGCCATGTTCAATTCCCCCGACACCCCGTGTGTCTTGGTCAACATACCTATTTTATATACTTCGTCTTCGCGTATCATTCTTCTACACGTTTGATGCAAGCTCCCAATGCCGTCAGACGCGATTCGATATTCTCATATCCCCGGTCTATCTGTTCGATATTGCTGATACGGCTTGTCCCGTCTGCACTCATGGCGGCTATCAATAGAGCAATTCCGGCACGTATGTCAGGCGACGTCATGCGTCCGCCACGCAAACGGATTTGATGGTCGTGCCCGACCACCACGGCCCGATGCGGGTCACAAAGGATAATCTGCGCCCCCATATCAATCAACTTGTCCACAAAGAACAAGCGGCTCTCGAACATCTTCTGGTGAATCAACACCGTACCTTTGGCTTGTGTGGCCACCACGAGCAACACACTCAACAAATCCGGGGTCAATCCCGGCCACGGCGCATCGCTCAAGGTCATGAACGAACCGTCCAGGAAAGAATCAATCTCATAATGGTCATGCCTCGGGATGAACAAATCATCTCCATGACGAAGCACTTGCACGCCCAAACGGCTGAAAGTATAAGGAATGATGCCTAAATTATCATACGACACATTCTTGATGCTGATACCATCGCCCACCATGGCCGCCATGCCAATGAAACTGCCCACCTCAATCATGTCCGGCAAAACCGTATGTGCGGCACCGTGAAGCGAATCTACTCCTACGATGGTGAGCAGGTTGGAAGCTATTCCGCTGATGTTCGCCCCCATACGGTTGAGCAAATGACAAAGTTGTTGGATATAAGGTTCGCACGCAGCATTATATATCGTTGTCGTACCCATAGCCAACACTGAAGCCATAATGATATTGGCCGTACCCGTGACCGAGGCTTCGTCGAGCAACATATACGTACCACACAACCGCCCGGCATGAATGTCGTATACGCCCCGTCGGATGTCATAATCAAACTTGGCCCCCAATTTCTGGATTCCGAGAAAATGCGTATCCAACCGACGGCGTCCGATTTTGTCTCCTCCCGGCTTAGCCACCATGGCACGGCCGAAACGGGCTATCATCGGGCCGATAAGCATCACGCTTCCCCGCAGTTTGGTACAACGCGCCAGAAACTCATCGCTCTGCACATATTCCATGTTCACCTCGTCAGCCTGAAACGTAAAGTCGCCCGGAGCATTCCGCGTGACTTTCACACCGACATCTTCCAACAAACGGATTTGGTTGTTCACATCCGAGATGTCGGGTATGTTTTTGATACGTACCGGTTCTGAAGTAAGCAACGTCGCACAAATCACCTGCAAGGCTTCGTTCTTCGCGCCTTGGGGTACTATCTCTCCGGTCAAACGACGACCACCCTCTATAATAAATGAAGCCATACGAACAGAACCGCCGCTTAATTTTTCCGTTTGTTCTTCCGCCCGACATTACGATAAGCCACTGGGGCACGCCCCGGCTGAACCTTATCATATTGGTCGGAGAACAAGTGAAAACGTTCTCTATCCAAATGCACGTTACCATGCGTATAGTGGTCCAAATCCAAAGCCACTTTGTCATCGTCCATGGCATCCTTGTTCCAATTACCCAAGCTCCGTTTCATCTGCCCGGCTACCAACAGCGTCAGTTCTTCCCGTTCCGCACCCTCCGGCATCTCGGCCAATTTACGTATCAACGCTTCCAACAAAGCCCCGTAATGACGATAACGGATCTTTTTCATCGGATAGGCCATAGGAGACGGCTTACTGTCCCCTCCTACTTTTCTGGGCGTCACTTCGTACGGATAATCAATATCCAACTTATAATCGGCCATGATAGCCAAATGATCCCACAATTTATGCTTGAAATCCGGTACGTCACGCAAATGCGGAAACATGTTTCCCATTATCGAGACTATCGTGCGAGCACAACGTTGACGCTCCTCACGGTTTTCCAGCGTGAGCGCATAATCCACCATTTCCTGGATGCCGCGTCCGTACTCCGGCATCGGTAATTTCTTACGTTGGGTATTATATATCATTTACAAAAGTTTTTTCGGTTTTGAAGCTACAAATTCTTTCAAATAGAAAGGCTCGAAATAAGCCACGTCTTCAAATCGGCCCAGCACAAAAGCCTTCTCTGCCAAAGGCCCCATGTTCCGGGCCAAAGGCATGACATCCGGAAGGAAATGCGCATTCGGGTGCGTAATTCCAGTCTTGCATTTCTCAGCGCCGTCACCCAAAAAGTACACCGGCCGTTCGTTCAGGAAGTCTTGGTAAGTGCTCTCGTCCACAATGTCGGCTCCGATGGCCCGTACCGGTCTCAAAGCCCTGTCGTACAAAGCGGCATATACTTCCATCCTGCGCGCATCTATCATAGGACACAACAAAGCGTCTTCAGGCAAATCTTCCTGATAGAGCAGCACCGGCACGCACAACAATTCCAACGTCGGGACAGCTATCAGCTTCAAACCGCGGGCATAGCAGATGCCTTTGGCCATCGACACACCGATACGCAATCCCGTATACGACCCCGGCCCCTGACTCACTGCCACCGCATCGAAAGGAATTCCGTGATTGTCGATATAAGAGATAGCTTCGTCCACAAAAACACCTAACTGCACCGCATGCGAAGGCCCGCTTTTGTCTACTTTTTCAAACAATACCGCCCCGTCTTCTGTAACGGCTACCGAGCAAACCTTCGTACTCGTTTCAATATGCAGTATACAAGACATAAACTATTTTTTCCTTAGAATAACTCCGCAAAGTTACCATTTTATCCTATTATTTTCCTACTTTTGCATAAAATAATTATTAAATCATGATTCAATCAATGACGGGCTACGGCAAATCGACTGCCGTAGTGAAAGGCAAAAAGATACACGTGGAAATCAAATCCCTCAATAGCAAGGCTTTAGATCTTTCTGCACGTATCGTACCGCTCTATCGGGAAAAGGAAATGGAAATCCGCGCCATGATCAGCCGGACGCTGGAGCGCGGAAAAGTGGACTTCACCATCTGGGTGGAAAAAGACGACACGCAAACGGCTACACCTATCAACGGCGTTATCTTGGACAACTATTACCAGCAGATTAAACAAATCAGTGAAGAACGCCATATTCCCCTTCCGGCCGACTGGTTCGCCACGTTATTGCGCCTGCCGGACGTCATGACCCGTACGGAAGTGGAAGAATTGGACGAGGAGGAATGGACAGCCGTACGGACTGCCATCGAGGAAGCCATCGGCAAGCTCGTGGACTTCCGCAAACAGGAAGGTGCCGCACTGCAAAAGAAATTCACCGAGAAAATACAAAACATAGGCGATTTGCTGAAAAGCATCGAACCATACGAGCAAAGCCGCACCGAACGCATCCGCCAACGTCTGGTGGAAGCCTTGGAAACGATTCCCAATGTGGAATACGACAAGAACCGCCTGGAGCAGGAAATGATTTATTATATCGAGAAACTGGATATCAACGAAGAGAAACAGCGTCTGGCCAACCACTTGAAATATTTCATGGAGACCATGGAAAACGGTCATGGACAAGGCAAGAAGTTAGGCTTCATTGCCCAGGAAATGGGACGTGAAATCAACACGACGGGAAGCAAGAGCAATCTGGCCGAAATGCAGAACATCGTGGTGAAGATGAAAGACGAACTGGAACAAATCAAAGAGCAAGTGCTCAACGTAATGTAACCCTACCGACGACAATGACAGGCAAATTGATTATCTTTTCCGCTCCCAGCGGCAGCGGGAAAAGCACGCTCATCAATTATCTGATGGGACAGGACTTGAATTTGGCTTTCAGCATCAGTGCAACCAGCCGTCCGCCACGGGGGACGGAGCGTGACGGGGTGGAATATTTCTTCCTCACGCCCGAAGAGTTCCGCCAACGCATCGCCAACGGTGAATTCCTGGAATATGAGGAAGTCTACAAAGACCGCTTCTACGGCACCTTGAAAGCGCAGGTGGAAAAGCAACTGGAAGCCGGACAGAACGTAGTGTTCGACGTGGACGTACATGGCGGATGCCACATCAAAGAATTTTACGGCGACCGCGCTTTAAGTATGTTCATCCAACCGCCCTCGGTGGAAGAGCTTCGCCGCAGACTGGAAAGCCGGGGCACGGATACGCCGGAAGTCATAGACGACCGCATCGCACGGGCGGAATACGAACTGACATTCGCCCCCAGATTCGATACGATAGTCGTAAACGACGACCTCGAAAAGGCCAAAGCCGAAGCACTGGCCCGCCTGAAAGCCTTCTTGCACCCATAAAACCCACAGCCCATGGACGACAAAACCATCCAAAGGAACTTACAGACCAGCATCATACTGTTCGTCTTATGTCTGATAGTCACCATCGCCGCAGCCCTTTTGCAATGGACCGAAATCACCATCGCCATGGGAGTGTTAGCCGTGGTGCAAGCCTACATCATCTACGTATGGTGGCACCGGAAACGCCATCGGAAACCCCATTTCCAACATAAATTCCACGAAAGGGCATGACGGAAACGGGCATCTACGGGGGATCTTTCAATCCTATCCACCGGGGACACGTGGAGTTGGCCGAACGCCTTTGCCGGGATGAAGGGTTGGACGAATTGTGGTTTATGGTATCTCCCCAGAATCCATTCAAAAAGTCGTCTCCCGATTTATTGAATGAAAATATCCGTCTGGAGCTAGCCCGCATGGCCGTACGGGAACATCCCTGCCTCAAAGTGAGTGATTTTGAGTTCCGCCTGCCCCGCCCGTCCTACACGGCAGACACTTTGGCCGCCTTACGGCAAGCTTATCCCGACCGGCTCTTCACATTAGTCATCGGTGCAGACAACTGGCTTGCTTTCAAGGACTGGAAGAAACCGGACGAGATTCTAAGCCACCATCGCATCTTGGTCTACCCCCGTCCCGGTTACGCGGTGGAGGCCGCGTCCCTTCCCCCCGGTGTCAAGCTTACGGACACCCCGCTCATCGACATCAGCTCCACCGAACTCCGCCGTCTCATCTCCCAAGGCGGCGACGCCTCTTACGGATTAGACGAAGCGGTCTGGCAGGAAATCCGCAAAAAAGGATACTATCGGAAAGCATAAGGCATCTGAGTGAATAAAACAGACATGCCCACTGTCTCTTCCACGATTCAGCAGGCATGTCACATCTTTACGGCATCCTTCTCTCACAAAAGCCGATATGCCGACTCATTCATTATACCAATTTTACCTTCAATACCGGTGCTATGTCATTCGTCTTCTCCTCCGGCAACATCACTTTCAGGCCGTCTTCGCCACAAGTGAACTTCACCTTTCCGTAACCTAACAACTCCACACTTTTCACCTTTCCTTTATAATAAGGAGAACCTTTACGGAAGCTTTTCATCATGATTACTTTGCTTTCAGGCCATCCTAAAGCCGTAGCATACACGACCTTCTTGCCTTTCTGTACAAAACGTACATCCTTTGCCGTATAATTCTGCCCTTCATTGAACCCCTGCGCTTTCATCGGGTTGGCAGCCTCAGCCAAAGGTCCCTCGCCGAACGTCGTCCACGGGCGAGTACCATAAATACTTTCTCCGTTGACATCCATCCATGCTTTGATATCTTTAAGAATCGCCACTTCTTTCTCGTCTATGGCACCGCTTCCCCTCAAAGGTACACTCAACAAAAGGTTACCGTTCTTGCTCACGATATCCACCAACATCTTTACCACTTGGCTTGCAGGCTTGTAACCATTACGGTCGTATACGCTCCGCTCATAATGCCAATTGCCCAAGCAAGTACACGTCTGCCAAGCTTTCTCCTGCGGACGATCGGGTATGCCACGCTCCACATCCCATACCATGGCCTCCTTATGCTTGTCTTCAAGAATCTTGCCCGTCACCACGGCGCGCATCTTTCCCTTGTTCTCTTTCAGGCTCGTGTTATACATGTGAGCTAAGATTCTCACGCCCTCGTCACTGATAGGATAGAACGGCAACACAGTATCGTCGAAATACAACACGTCGGGATGATAACGGTTGACCACATCCAACGTCCGGTTATACACCTTCGTCTTGAAATCCTCCGAAGGCTGGGAGGCTCCGTTACCCCAAGCCCACTGCGAATGGATAGCCCCGACATTCTTGCTGTCCTTGCTCCGTTCGTGTCTCTGCTCATATAAGTCCTGGGGATCGTAACCTTCCCACCATTTTCCTTTCCCATCGGCTTTCGTCAACTTGCCATCGAAATCTTGTGAACCTTCCATCCAAGTCCAAGCGTGGGAGGCATGAATACTCACACCAAGCGGCAAGCCGTATTTCTTACACGCCTTGGCCCACTCGCCCACGACATCCCGTTTCGGACCCATGTTCACGGAGTTCCACGGTTGGTACTTGCTGTCCCAAAGGTCCATATTATCATGATGGTTACCCAATGCCATGAAATAACGGGCACCCACGCTCTTGTAAAAACGTACCAGAGAATCAGGTTGCCACTCTTCGGCCTTCCATTCATTAATCACGTCCTTAAACCCGAAATCCTTCGGATTACCATATTTTTTCACGTGCACGTCATACTGCCAATGACCCGGATAGTACATGTGACGCGCATACCAATCGCCCGACTCCGGTTCGCACTGCGGCCCCCAATGCGCCCAAATGCCGAATTTGGCATCGCGAAACCAATCCGGACACTCATACGCTGCCAAAGATTCCCACGCCGGTTGGTATTTGCCCGTCTGCATCGGTTCGGGCTGTACGTTTTGCTGTGCTGCCGAAGGGACGCATGCAAGCATCGCCGCCCCACAACACAAAGACATCATCCATTTGTTTCTCATTATCTCATTTATTTGGTTTTGGATGCAAAATTAAATATTTATCCTTAAAACAGAATTGCACTATCCAAATTCAATATAGGATTTTATAGGCTTTTTTCACATCATACCGGACTGCCTTGCTTCAATATCTCATCGGAAGCTTCCGACTGCAAGTCCTTTCCCACCTCGCGGTCGAACAATATTTTAAACGTATAAGCACAGCTGCAAGGTTTATGTTCCGGAAAGCGGATTTCAAGTCCCTCGTCCGTCAACTGCCAATCCAGTTTCTCCGCGGACCCCAAGAGCACGATGTCTTGGAGCCGGGCACCGGCCACCGCTTCCTTGTCTAAGGACTTGATGAAGACGGAAGATAGATGAAAAAAGAGGCCATACCCTGCGGCATAACCTCCTCTCCATAAAAACTAAACCATAAAACATCTTTATGTCCAACCACGGCGATAAGCACTGTGACCGTAAAATACCACAACCACAAAGCAAATGAATGGCAAAACGAAAGACAAGTTTACCGCCGGCATCCCCCAAAGCGTGTGCAGGTCGATGATAGCCGCCTGAGCCGGTGGCAATATTGAACCGCCAAGGATGGCCATAATCAGCCCGGCGGCCCCGAACTTGGCATCTTCGCCCAAACCCTGCAAGGCGATACCGTATATGGTGGGGAACATGAGCGACATGCAAGCCGACACGCCCACGATGCAATACATACCCCAAATGTTTTGCAGGAACATGACGCCCACGGTAAACAATGCAGCAAAAACAGCCAACGTCCGCAACAGCAACCCGGAATTGAAGAAACGTAACAAGAACGTACAAATGAAACGGCTCACGCAAAATACGGCCATCGCAGCAATATTGAACTGTTGTGAACGCACCTCGGCAGCCTGCTCAGCCATGCCCATCGACATGAAAAGGCGGGTACCGTATTGAATGATAAACGTCCAGCACATGATTTGCGCTCCTACGTAGAAAAACTGCGCAACCACGCCCTCACGATAACGACGCACAGCTACAAGACGCTTCAACGTAGGCAGAAAATCAATCTTACCCGACGTATCGCGATGACGCGGCATCCTCACCAAACGGACGAGCACTAACATGGAAAGCGTCACCAGTCCTACCACCAGATAGGGAGCGATGAGCGTCTCCAAATCCGCATCGCGCACCGCTTCGAACTCGCTACCGGACAGCAAGGCACGCCCGGCGGTATCCAATGGGTGCAACCGACGCTGGATGAATTCCATAGCCACGTACATGCCCAACAAGGCTCCCATGGGATTGAAGGCCTGCGCCAAATTAAGCCGTCTCGTGGCTGTTTCCTCCGCCCCCATTGAAAGGATGTATGGATTACAACTCGTCTCCAAAAAAGATAGCCCGCAAGTAAGGATGAAATAGGCTATGAGGAACGGATAATAGTCCCCCGTCATCTTGGCGGGGAAAAAGAGGAAAGCTCCCAATGCGTACAACCCTAAACCCAACATGACACCTGCCTTGTAGGAATAACGGCGGATGAACATGGCGGCCGGAAAGGCCATGGCGAAATAACCTCCGTAAAAAGCCACTTGTACGAGCGTACCCTCCGTCACACTCATACGGAATATCTTGGAAAAGGATTTTACCAATGGGGTAGTCACATCATTGGCGAATCCCCACAGGGCAAAACAGAAGGTAATAAGCGCAAATGGAACCACGGCAGCCCATGTACCGTCGCCTATAACTGGAATTTTCCGACTATCTTTCATATTTTCGTTTTTTTGATATTAGATCAAAGTTTAAAATCACTCATAAAGGTAAAACATTCTCTCCATCGGTTGCCACTTTTCCGCCGAAGACGCACCGGGGGCGGCCTTCTGGAACACAGACATATAATCTTCCCATTCCTGTTGGCGCGGTAGTGTGGCCAGTTTTGCCATGGCCTCATCCCAATCGAAGTCCAGCGGAGTTTCGACTATCATGAAAAGCTTGGTACCCAATATGTAGATTTCCATCTCCAAAATACCCACTTCACGGATACCCTGCCGGATTTCCGGCCAAGCTTTTTCACGACTATGGCGCCGACGGTACTCGGCAATCAATTCGGGATTGTCCCGCAATTCCAATGTCTGGCAATAACGCTTGACAGGCTCATTATATTGCTTTACTTGATAACCTTTCATATTTTTTTAGATTATAATTTGAATTTCGTTCTTATTCTTGATTTTTCCGCACGCTTCGGCTTGCACTAACAGGTTGCCGATGGCCGTAGCCTCTACCGGGCCGGCCAGTACAGGAATGCCCGTAGCCTCTTCCGTCAGACGGTTGAGCAAGCGGTTGCGGCATCCGCCGCCGATGACATGCAGGCACTCCACGGGCCGGGGCAACAGGGCGTTCATTTGTTGTATCCCCATCCGGTAACGCTCCGCCAACGACTGCAACACGCAACGCACATATTCGCCTTGCGTAACCGGCACTTTCGTTCCCCGGACCCGGCAATAGTCCGCAATGGCCTTTTCCATATCAGCCGGATGCTTGAAATCCGGTGCATCGACATCTATGGACGAAACATCTTCTGCTTGCTCCGCCTCGGCTATCAGGAAATCGTAACCGGCACGCCATCCACGAGTTTCCCATTGACGGACGAGGCATTGCAATATCCACAAACCCGTGATGTTTTGCAGGAAGCGGATATGTCCACCCACGCCGCCTTCGTTGGTAAACCCTGCACGGCGGGCCTCTTCGGTCAACACAGGCTCGTCCAAGGCGACACCCAGCAACGACCACGTGCCGGAACTGAGAAAAGCACTGACCGCCTCCTTTCCCTTGCGGAAAGGAACAGCATGCACGGCACTGGCCGTATCGTGAGAACCTACGGCCACCACCTTGACTCCCGGGGACAGGCCGACCTCGGCAGCGACTTCCGGGCACAACGTCCCACGGACAGTTCCCGGCTCCAACAACTCGCCGAACAGATGTTCCGGCAAACCCAGTTCGCGTATCAGCGACATGTTCCATGTGCGTCTACGCGCATCCAAAAGTTCGGATGTCGATGCGATACAATATTCATTGCCGGGCACGCCGGTCAGATAATAGGCAAACAAATCGGGCATGAACAGCAAATGGCGGGCTTCGCGCAACCAAGCCTCATTCTCTTTTTTCCGGGCATAGAGCTGGAACATCGTATTGATGGGCATCACCTGTATGCCGGTTTCGGCGTAATGCGCTGCCTCGTCTATACGGGCGAACACTTCCTCCGGGGTGTCGGCCGTGGAAGCGTCACGGTAACACAAAGGATTCCCCATCAGATTGCCGGCCCTGTCCACCAACCCGTAGTCCACACCCCACGTGTCGATGCCGATGCTTTCCACATCGGCATACTTGGCCGCAGCACGGCGCAGCCCCTCTTTCATCTCCTCGAACAAGGCAGGGAAGTCCCAGTACACATGTCCGCCCAACCGTACTTGCCGGTTGGGGAAGCGATGCAATTCGTCCAGTCCCAACTGCCCGCCGGACACGCGCCCGGCTATCACCCGTCCGCTTCCGGCTCCGAAATCCACAGCCAAGAACGTACTCATGGTTTCTTGCCCAATATATAAGTTTCCAAATCGTCTATTTCTTCCTGCGAAAGGACTTCATAACGGCCTCCCGAGAGCACGATGATGCGGCAGGCCATCTCGAAGAACATGGCACGCTCGAAAGCCTGGTCGAAATCCTTCCCGCACACCACCTGCCCGTGCTTGCGCAGCAAACAGGAATTATGGTCTTTCAGAGCTGCCTTCACCTGCTCCGCCAACTCGGGTGAACCGGGACGGAAATAAGGAATCACGGGTATCTCGCTCCCCACGTGGCAAGGCACCTCCGCCGTCACGTTGAAGTTTCGGGGTATCTCCTTCATACAGGCCACCGCCGTAGCGTAAGGCGACTGGAAGTGGAGCACGACATCCACATCGGGACGCTCGCGCAGGACACCGAGATGGAATCCGCTCTCCATCGAGGGCTTCACTCCGTTCAAGACTTCCCCGTCGGCCACACGGCATACGGCTACTTTCTCTTTTGTCAAAGAGGGCACCCAAGAACCGGTACCAGACACCAAAGCCTCCTCTCCGATGCGCCAGGAAAGGTTGCCGCTGCTGCAAACGGTCAAACCGGCATCCCCCACACGGTGGGCCTGCATTATGAATTTTTCTATCTGTTCTGAGGTTATCATATCATCTTTCTTTTTTTCAAAGCCATTCAAAAATCAACGTCGAAAACAACAGACAGAACCGGACGGAGAAACTTTCACAAGTTTCCCGTCCGGACAATCTGTCAACTTTCAACACTAAACATTATTCACTTATCATTTATAAATAGGTCCATACACCCGACATGCACGGTAGTCGGCTCCCTCCTTGTCCATGCCGAACGCATTCCACGCCGCCGGACGGAATATCTTGTCTTCCTCCACATTGTGCATGCAGACGGGAATGCGGAGCATCGAAGCCAACGTAATCAAATCTTGCCCGATGTGGCCGTAACTGATGGCTCCGTGGTTGGCTCCCCAGTTGTTCATCACGGAATAGACATCACGGAAAGCCGGTTTGTCGCACAAACGGGGCACGAACCAAGTTGTAGGCCAAGTGGGGTCGGTACGCTTGTTAAGCACCTCATGGATTTCCGGATCCACATCGGCCGTCCATCCTTCGGCAATCTGAAGCACCGGACCTAATCCTTTCACCAGATTCAGACGCGACATGGTGACGGGCATCCCTCCTTTCGACAAGAAGTTGCTGGAAAAACCGCCCCCACGGAAATAATCACGGTCGGCCGGCAACCAGTTGGTGGCCTTCAGGCAAGCCTCAGCGTCCTTCTCCGTCATCTCCCAACAAGGTTTCATGCAGGGCTCGCCTGCCGCATTGGTGCTTTCGCCCGTGGCATCCAACGTGGTGGCACCCGAGTTAATCAAATGAATCATGCCCCCCGCTGCCAGACCGGTCAGTTCTTTTCCCGTCACACGCTTCACGGCTTCGGGACTCCAATACGTACGCACGTCGCTGAACATCTGCCCGCAACCGGTCAGCAAGTTGCCGAACAACATGGCCACAGCGTTACAGGAGTCGTTTTCAGTAGCCAACACGTATGCCTTGCGGATACCGTTCCAGTCGAACGTGCTGCACATCAGGGCTTCCGTGAAATCGCCGTTGGGTTTCCAGTCCGTCCACTGGCGCTGTCCTTGGAAACCGGCGGCAATGGCATTATGCCCGATGGCCTCCTCCTTGAAGCCCATCTCACGAAGCCGGGGATTACCCTTCATCAAGTCACGCACGATAAGGGTCATCTTCACCACAAACTCCCAGTCGGCATCTTTCTGCTCCCGGGTTTTCTGCCGTTCGGGACGGTTCTTGTCCCATCCCTCCTTCGTCTTGCAATATTTCTCCGTCCAGGCCATGGCTTTCGCATATTCTTCGTGGTCGTAAATGCCCTCTTCCATGCGGCGCAGGATTTCGGTTTCATCGACACTCTCATTGCGCATGCCCAGATACTCCTGGAAGAAATTCTGGTCTACTATGCTGCCGGCAATACCCATGCACTGGCTGCCGATGGACAAATAGCTTTGCCCGCGCATCTGAGCCACAGCCACGGCTGCACGCGCCCAACGCAATATCTTCTCGGCCACGTCGGCCGGAATGGAATTGTCATCCAAATCCTGTACGTCATGCCCGTAGATGCCGAATGCGGGCAATCCTTTTTGGGCATGTCCGGCCAATACGGCTGCCAAATATACGGCTCCCGGCCGTTCTGTCCCGTTGAAGCCCCATACGGCTTTCGGCCAATAAGGATTCATGTCCATCGTCTCCGAGCCATAACACCAGCAGGAAGTTACGGTAATCGTGGCCCCGACCCCTTCACGCTCGAATTTCTCGGCACAGGCAGCACTCTCGCCCACGCGCCCTATCGTGCCGTCGGCAATCACGCATTCCACCGGCGTACCGCCGCCATACTTCACGTGCGAAGAAATCAAATCTGCGACAGCCCGAGCCAAACTCATGGTCTTGTCTTCCAAACTTTCGCGGACACCGCCCTGTCGACCGTCGATGGTCGGACGAATACCAATCTTAGGATACTTGTTCATAATATTAAAGGTAGTTTGTGAATAATCATATTGTGGAAAAACACTCTCTTGTTCATCCGATGCAAAATTAGTGATTCCATCTCCGGGAAAATGGTACTAAGCCGTCAAAGAATAGGATTATATCGACTTCTTATCTTTCCCTACGAGGAAAAAATATCGTGTAAGCCTCTCCGTTCAAAAGCTTTTTCACTATATTTGCCCCCAAAAGCCGAAATACAAAATCTATGAACAATGACATCGACCAAATGCACTTCCTCGTGCTTCACATCGGGGAAGCTTGTTGCAGAGAGAACTGGAACTACAAAAACATCTGTAGCCCGTTCACCCGAATATATTATGTAACGAAAGGGTATGCACAAATCGAACTACCCGACAAAAAACAAGATTTGCATCCCGGGCTTATGTATATCATTCCGGCCTTTACCACACACAGTTACATTTGCCATGGAGAGTTTTGCCATTATTATATCCACATTTATAACGAATCCGACCACGATATTCTGGAAGACTGGGAACTCCCGACAGAAATCCGGACGGAAAACGAAACACTTTCCTACATCCGGAAATTGTATAAACTGTGCCCGGGTTTGGAACTTACGCAAACCGACCCGCAATATTATGACAACAGTCCGGCACTTACCCGCAACATCCTGAAGAACAAACAACGGGAACTGTATGCACGGGTGGAATCCCGTGGCATTATCTACCAATTACTAGCAGAATTCCTGCATCAGGCACAACCGAAAAAATACGTAGCTGATGAACGCATCACCCGGGTTTTGGCTTATATACGTACACGCCTGAATGCCAAACCGGACATTGAAGCTTTGGCTGCCCTATCCTGCCTGTCCAAAGACCATCTGATCAGAATCTTCAAACGGGAAATGAAAATGACACCTTTATGCTATATCAACAAGAAAAGGATGGAGAAAGCACAGCTTCGTCTGGTGACGGAACTGACTCCGATTAAGGAAATAGCTTACCAACTGGGCTTTGAAGACCAAGCTTATTTCAACCGTATCTTCAAAAAAACGACGGGACTGACTCCGATGAATTACCGTAAAGCTTATCATAACCAAACATTATAAGAAACAAATATGGAAAAACCGACTTCTCTCTCTGTCCACCGGGCACAAAAGATATTCCACGCATGGCCCATCCTACTCGTTTTCTTTCTGGCCCTTCTCACCAGACTATACTGGATACACGAAAAGGAATACATGTACATCGACGACCCGACTTCCGTCAGTCTTGCCTACAACCTGCCGGGGTGGGGAAAGAAGACGTTCGAGGCCGGACATATCCTTACGGGAAAGGAACTACGCCAACAATGTTACATCGACGACCGCGGGGGACTGGAAGGTTTGTGGGACGATTTGGCCGCATTACATCATGACAATAGGGACGGCTCGCATGCCAGCCTCTATTATATGGCTCTGCGTTGCGCACTGACAGGAGTGGACACTCCATCGACAGATGTACTAATCCGCCGCAGTTGCGGGTTGAACCTTGTGTTTTTCGGCCTGTCTTTCCTGTCCATGGCACTCCTCTTACGCATGTTATTTCCTGGAAAGACCATGTTGACGACTTTCTGCCTGCTATTGGCCTATATGAATCCTGTCTCCGTTTCAAACGTCCTACAGGCTCGCGAATACCTCATGGCGGAATGGCTATTTGTCCTTTGGGCCTATTGGTGCCTGCGAGCAGCCGCACGCATCCACAACCAACAGACACTTTGGGCACCCGGTACTTTTACGGGTGGGCTTGCCATATCAGCCGCCTTATTGTCATGTGGATACTTCAATGCCTTGTTTTTCGGATTTACCCTCTTATGCCTTGCTGTGTACAGTTGCCGTCAACACGCTTACAAGGACTTGGGCTTTTACCCGGTTCTGGGCATAGCCAGCCTGCTCTTATGCGTACTCCTTTATGAAGGTTTCTTCAACTTTCTGCATGATGCCCGCGCAACGGAAGTAGCAGATAAGATGCAAGGCGGCGACTGGCTTAGCAACTTGAGGCTTACCGTAATAGGACTGGGCTACATCACCGCCTTACGCATACTCACCCCCGTATGGGGAACAGCCATTATTCTCTACTTGGTAACCCTCCTTGTCCGTAAACCGAAACAACCGTTCCATTCCCACCGACTGCCGGGCGCATGGTTGTTCGTATGCACCATGGCATGGGCCGTAGTTGTCATGTGGATGGCCAACTGGAAAGCGACTCGGTATATCAGCCCTTCCGTTCCACTGTGTTTAGTGGCTGTAGCCTACTATCTCGCCTTGGGCTTGCAGCGCGTCCCCAAAGTTCTGGCCGGCATATTCGTGGCGGCGTTTATCGCTTATGCATGGTGCGAACGCCCCATGGAATACGTGAATCGCACCTCGGACAGAGAATGGCCTTCACACGCGAAACGAATCTTGCTTTACGGTCCCGACCACGAGGAAAAGAACACCCTTCTCCTTATAACCCACTTCATCGGTGACAAACAAGAAATCGCCATCGTGGAACACACGACTGACATCCGACATTATGTCGCAGAAGAAGACACGACCGTCTATGTTTACGGCGCAAAAAACAGCCCGGACTTACAAACCGAGCCAGGATATAAAATGGAAAAAGAGTTCAACGATTGGATGAGCGTCTATACTTTTAACTTTCAATAAGCACGGTCGCGTATGCGGAAATACCTTCTTCTCGCCCTGTAAAACCTAACTTTTCTGTGGTTGTAGCTTTTACAGACACGTCGTCTGCATCAATACCCATCACCTCAGCCAGACAAACCTGCATGGCGGGAATATGAGGTTTCAATTTCGGACGCTCCGCACAAACCGTGGCATCGACGTTCCCCACACGGTAGCCTTTCGTGCCAATCAGTTCCACTGTCTTGCGCAACAAGATTTTACTGTCGATGTCACGAAACTCCTCTCCCGTATCCGGAAAATGATAACCGATATCTCTCATATTGGCTGCCCCGAGAAGGGCATCGCAGATGGCATGAATCAAGACATCGGCATCGCTATGCCCCAACAGCCCCATGGAATGCTCCAAACGTATCCCCCCCAACCATAATTCACGTCCTTCCACCAAACGGTGTACGTCGAAACCGAAACCCACTCTAATCTTTCCCATGATTTACCCTTTACGATTAACGACGACGACCGAACAAATCTTTCATACCGTCCAAATCAAAACCTAAAGTGAAACGCATGGTCTGGTCAAGCGGATTGCTTTGAGCCGTAGAGAATACGTAACCGGCATCCAACGAAAATACACTCATCCGAAAACCGGCACCCACGGTGAAGTACTTGCGGTTTCCCTTGTTTTCGCTCTCGTGATGGTAACCGGCACGAAGCGAAAAGCGGTCATTATATATGTACTCCAAGCCCATGCTCCATTGTATCTCTTGCATTTCTTCCTTAAAACCGTTGGGGGCATCACCAAAACTCTTGAAAATACCGGCAATGGGGGATATATCGTAATAATCCCGCTGTACACGATCCGTATAATCCTGATCGGCTTCGCCTTCGTTCTGTTTCGGATAAGTCGGCACCAAAAGTTTATTGGCATCAGCCGCAATGGAGAACTTGTTATACTCATTTATAGGAATGAGGAAATTGACTCCCAAACGCAAATTCGTCGGGATGAATTCGGAGTTATCATCTCCACCGTAAGAAATCTTACTACCGATATTACTGATGTTCAAGCCGATGCCCATGTTCCACTCCCGCGTACGCCCCGTAAAGTAACGGTTCCAATAAAGTGCTATGTCCGCAGCAAAAGCTTTACCGGGACTCGTCTCATCCGAATAATCGTAAGTAATGTCGGAATAAATAAAACGCAAAGCTACAGCCGCCGAGAACGTTTCGCTCAACATACGGGAATAGGCTACATCCACCGACATTTCATACGGACTGATGGTCATGTTATCCGATGAAGACATATCGCTACTCGTAGACACTTCCCCCAAAGAGAAGTAACGGAGGGAAGCGCTCAACGCCTGATAATCACCCAAACGATAGAAACCGCTCACGTATGCCAAGTTAATATCATTGACCAACTGACGTAACCAAGGTGTATAGTTCACGGCAACTCCTGCCCGACCGATACAAAAAGGATACTTGGCCGGATTCCAATACTGCGAACTCACGTCCGGCTCCGTGGCCGCCCCAAGATCGCCCATCGCACCGCCACGCGCATCCGGCGCAATGGATTGAGAGGTCACACTGGTGGTTACGGGGTTGAACATATTTTTTTTGTCCTGTGCATGTAGGGATAACATCGTGCCACACCACAGGCACAAAATAGCAAACAGATATTTCTTCATACTGGTTTTCTTTCTTTTTCACATGATAAAATAACGTGAGGCTTTTCTATTTATTGCCTAATATAATGATTTTATTCGCACGGGATACCGCCTTACTGTCCGGTGTAGACACAGTAGCCCGATATAAATAGACTCCGGTGGAAAGCGGCATGCCGGTAGATGTCGTCAAATTCCAATTCACTCGGTAAATCCCGTCTTCCGACATCCCCTCTTCCGTATGCGTCCATAGCTTGCGTCCGGCAAAATCGAATACTTCGAGCATAAAACTACACTCCGTGCCCGGACGGTCATACCGCATAATAAACGTAGTCTGCTCACGAGCCGGATTGTTCGTGCAAGTCAGATTTATCAAATCAGGACTAAGGCTGCTGTCTACATTGAAATCCAAAGTCACGGTGGAGGAATTATTCATCACATCCCATGCCCGGAAAGTCAGGGTATGCTTGCCATTCGGCAATGTAGGTATGACGTAAGCCAATTGCCCCCTCCGGTAATCGCCGAAGTCACTTACGTAATCATTATTCAAAATATAAGTCATAGCAGGATCTCCGTCTATCGTAAGCTCCAAATCGTGCCCCACAGCCGTATTGGTCACATTAATCCCACTCTCATCTTCCAACAATGCCACGAAATAAGGTGAAGCGTTAACCGTTCCCCCGGAAATGAAATCCTCACGGTTCAGATAAGCCGTAATCTTCGGCCCCTCTTTGTCTCCGGACAATTCATCACTGCTGCCGCCCACCGTCACATTTTCCGTATACCCATTAGCCTCACGCCGCTTCCCATTGTCGATTGCGTACAACAAAACCCGACCGGTCTCTCCTGAATACTTGATATCCATCGGTACCGGAAACGTAATGGTAAACTCACCCTGCTTAATGGAATCGCTACCGGTATACAAACGTTTGTCACGCGTCACATAAACCACGGCAGTATCCGATTGTCCATCATTGTTCAAACAGGTAATGACACTTTCACTGTCATATACCATTGCAGAAAGCACGCCCGAGTAATCAGGCAATCGGGTACCTGAAGCATCTGTCACATGTCCGGATACACGGGCTATACTTCCCGCCTCAAAATTGGCAAAAGGCAAATCATCCCCAATTTGTGTCCCGTTAATGCTATCTACCACGAGTTTATACTCGGGAACCCCGAGTTTCAAAGCAGGATCGCCCAAAAGGACATAATGGAGTTTATTCACCGATTCGTCATTATAATGTGAACAAATACTATATCCATGATTTTCGCAATAATGCGGTGAAAGCAATTCTACTTTAGCTAAACGAACGGCATCTCCTACTGCATTGCGTCGACCATACATATCTTTCCCCAAAACAGACCTTGTAAAATAACGATTCATCAAACTGTTACGGTCGGAATACACCGTCCGGGTGGTTCCGTAAAAAGCCACGGCCGCTCCTTTTGGGTTCAGCACAGCCCGCTCGCCGATGTTGTCTTCCATCATATCAAAAGGATTCACATCGCAAGCAGCCGTAATCCACAAAGGCAAATTAGGTGAAGAAAAAGAAGAAAAATCAGCCATCTTCAGCACCAACTCATGCGACAATTCACGTGGATTTCCATGCCCCGAATAATTCATCACCAGGCATCCCTCCTCCATCTGTTGCTTAATGTCCGCCGTCACAGCAGGGTAAGAATATCCGGAAGCACCGGCTTCCCTTTTATAAGCATCCCAATAAATACGGTTTACCTGCATGCTGGCATGTTCTTCTTCCACCTGTTTTGCAATAAGTTCGGCTTTCCCGATATGGTCATTGTTGTCTCCATCGTCGCCCATCACACAAATCACATTTCTCCAAGAGCCGGCGTACTTGTTCTCCATATAATCAACCGTCTTGTCCACCAGAATCTTGGCTTCCGCCTCCGTCGTCACCGGGAAACGGCCGATACCCAAATCTATCTTATTTTTCATCAAATTATCTCCTTCGCCATCGTCCAAAAGCCCGAAATAGTCTTCCATCACGAAACTGGAGGTATGGCTGAGAGAATTCTCCGATTCGTAACAAAGCAGATAATCATCCGGATTAAGACCACGCGTGTCGGCCGTTATCATACGGTTGTCCCACATGCCGTCGCCGAACAACAAGAGGTAGCGGGGCATATCGGCATCTGTCGCTGCACGGTCATACAACATTTTCATAAAACGGCGATAGGCCGTAGCATCCGGTGTCCCGGAAGAGAACTCATTATAAATCTGGTCGGCACGCACGATTTGTACACGCAAGCCATCCACACTCCGATGAGCTTCGGCCAAACGCTCCGCCTGTGCATAAAGTTTACCGCTGGCTGGAATAATGATAACCATGTCGGTAGCAGGCGTGGCATGCAAATTCTGATTGGCCACCTCGCCGATATAAGAGGGCGATGGAAAATCCGCATTCACATCCACTGCCACATATTCCACGGTCGGGTCGGATACCGGAACCGTATAGGTAGAGCCGGACCATGTACCTTGGTATTCCGTCATAGGATTGCCCCTACGTCCCAAACACCACAACTTCAATCCGCTCCTCCCATTGGCATCTATCACAAAATTACTGGGCACAGTTTCCGTATGACGAATATACAAAAAAGCATCACGCATTTTGAGTTGCCTGCGGTAACACAACTCAAGATAGCCCAAACGGCCATCCACTCCGGCCGTAGAAACCAAAGTGACTTGGGTTCCCGTCGTTCCCTCATGCAAGGTGTTCAACGTGTAAGTCTGAGTCCCTTCCTTTGCCGCATCGTATTCTCCAGACCAACTAATTCTCATGGCAGACAATTTCACTCCATCGACCGTAGGAGTCACATAAGAATCACCTTCGTCTTTGGTAGTATGTGCCGTAAAACTCACTTTCAAGGAACCACCCGCAGACGCAACGGGATCCACAACCGGCAACTGATAAGTACGCGAATTAGAAGAGGCGTAATTGGCAGACTCGTAAAAGTTACGCCCCGACTGGTACCATGCGTATTCTTCTTTCTTATACAATACATTTGCCGGCGTGTAATCCAAATTCTTCTGTGGAGAGCCGGACACGGCTGCTTTTTCTATCGTTCTGGGCGAATCCCCTTCCGTAAGAAAATAACAAGCCTGCTTTGCAAAAGTATTCACACGGTGGGTCGCCCGCCCTCTACGGTCCGTGGCCGACCATGAAATCAGCCCCTTGCCGAAAAACAAAAGTCCCCGTTCGTCACGATAAAGAGGAACTTCTTCCAAATCGTCAAAATCCGTATCGGCATCTATCACTTCGTCCTGCACATGCCCCCCATAGCCATACAGTTTCACTCGGGAAGGGTCATTGAATCCCATCCGCCTCAAATCAGCCGCAGTCAGACGATACACTCCATCTTCCGTAATACCGATTTTCACCCAACGCCCCTGAGACAGCACCGAATTAGAGGCATATCTTTCCGCAGCCGTCTTTCCCGCCGCAACCGACAATGCCCTCGTAAGTGTTTTCGGACTACGGACGATATTCATTTTGAAACTCGCCAACTTATAATATTTCCCTCCACGCCGTACGATAGGGACAAAAGCCACATCCAAAACACCTTTCTTCCGGCTTACCGCCACTTGGCAATAAACGTCCGGATTCTCCGGCAAGTCCTTTCCCCATACAGCCACACGCTCTGCTTCCGTTGCGGTCAAACGGACATATTCAGGATAATCCAAACGGACTTCGTAGCGGAAACTACGGTAATCCTCGTCCAAAGGAATCACTTCCGTATATTGGACCGGCAACGTATCCGGACGCAATATATTCCAATCCACATAAGTAAATTCCTGTGCCCACAAACGTGTCATGCACGCCAGAAGCAAAAATATGGCCGTCTTTAATCTCATTCTTTCACCTCACATTAAAATCCAAAACTTTTCGTTCCTGGATATACCCCTGTAAATGTTGTCCCACAGCTACAGGCCCTACCCCCGAAGGCGTGCCGGTAAACAGCAGGTCACCTATCTTCAGCGTATAGAAGCGGCTGACGTATGCGATAAGTTCATCTACCGCAAAGAGCATATCGCCCGAATACCCTTCCTGCACCGTATGCCCGTCGATATCCAGATGAAAAGGTATCTGCTGGATATCCGGAAGCTCTTCCTTGGACACAAAATCTCCGATGGCCGCAGAGCTGTCGAACCCCTTGCAAAGTTCCCACGGCAGCCCCTCCTTTCTAAACTTTCTCTGCAAATCCCGTGCCGTAAAATCAATCCCCACCGTCACTGCATCGTAATAACGATAAGCAAAACGCGGAGCGATGTTCTTGCCTAACCGGCAAATACGGATCACTAATTCAGTTTCGTAATCACACTGTTTCGTAAAATCCGGGATAAAGAAAGGTTTCCCATCCTTCAATAAAGCCGAATCCGGCTTTGCGAAAATTACAGGTTCTTCCGGTTTATATAACGTTCCGTCAAGCTCTTTATTGTGCTTGGCATAGTTCATGCCTACTGCCAGTATCTTCATGACTCTATTTTCTTTTAAATTATACTGCAAAAATACAGATTTATTTTCTACACCCGCACGCCTTAAACCTAATAACGTTATTTTAACGAAAAAAGAGCAGGACAATCCGTCGGGATGTCCTGCTCTTCCTCTAAAATATATTCGCGTATGAAAAATTATTCAGCACGCAAGGTAAAACGCTTGAAAGCTGTCACCGTACAATCCTTGTCGGCACCCTTCAAATAGTCAGCCACGCTGATCTTATCATTCTGAATGAAAGCCTGCTTCAACAAGCATTCTTCCTTGAACAGCTTATTCAGACGTCCGGTAGCAATCTTCTCAATCATATTCTCAGGCTTGCCCTCCTGACGTGCTTTATCAGCAGCGATTTCTTTCTCCTTGGCCAATACGTCTGCCGGATAGTCGCTTTCGTCAATCGAACGAGGATTCATGGCTGCAATCTGCATGGCCACTGCGTGCCCAAATTCCTCAGCCACTTTCTTGTTCAAAGCAACCATGGTACAAAGTTGGTTCTTGTTCTGATGGTTGTACACAGCGATGTCCTCACCTTCAATCACCATATAACCGTCCAACTCCATTTTTTCTCCGGTGATACCGCTACGGTCAACCACAGCATCTGCCACAGTCGCCTTACCCATCGGCAAAGCCTTCACCTCGTCCAAAGTCTTGCATTTGTTAGCTACAGCCAAATCAAGAATATCCTTCGCCAGCTTCACGAAATCTTCGTTCTTGGCTACAAAGTCCGTTTCACACTTCAAAGCGATAATCGCACCGAAACCATTCTCAGCCTTTACCAGCACACAGCCTTCTGCAGCCTCGCGGTCTGAACGCTTAGCAGCTACGGCCTGACCTTTTTTACGAATGATTTCCATTGCTTTCTCGATGTCATTGCCAGCTTCTTCCAAAGCCTTCTTGCAATCCATCATACCCGCTCCCGACATTTGACGGAGCTTGGTAATATCTGCCATTGTAACAGCCATAATCTTATCTTGTATTACGTGTGATTAAATCAATTATGCTTCAGCTTCAGCCGTCTCGACAGTTTCTTCCTCTGCCTCTTCCGACTTCTCTACACGAGCCTTAGTCGTACGTTTACGGGGTTTATTTTCCGCCTCGCCAGCAGCCTCCACATCCACTTTTTCTGCCTTACGTTCTTCCAGGCCTTCAGCAATAGCCGCACAACAAGCTTCGAGTATCACCTCAACACTCTTGTTTGCATCATCGTTTGCCGGAATAACGAAATCGATGTTATCAGGATTTGAGTTCGTATCTACGATAGCAAACACAGGGATACCCAAACGGTTAGCTTCGCGGACAGCAATCTGCTCTTTCAATACGTCTACCACGAAAAGTGCAGACGGAAGACGAGTCAAATCGGCAATAGAACCCAAATTCTTCTCCAACTTGGCACGTTGGCGGGAGATCTGAAGAATCTCGCGCTTTGACAAATTGGAATAAGTCCCGTCAGCCGTCAACTTATCGATATTGGCCATCTTCTTCACAGCCTTGCGGATGGTCGGGAAGTTGGTCAACATACCACCCGGCCAACGTTCGATTACATAAGGCATGTTCACAGCCGCAGCTTTCTCAGCTACGACCTGCTTAGCTTGTTTTTTAGTAGCAACGAACAAAATCTTCTTTCCCGATTTTGCGATTTGTTTCAAAGCCTCTGCGGCATCGTCGATTTTAGCCACAGTCTTATGGAGGTCGATGATATGAATACCATTACGTTCCATAAAGATATAAGGAGCCATTGCCGGATTCCATTTTCTTTTCAAGTGGCCGAAGTGACAACCAGCTTCCAATAAGGTATCAAAATTAGTTCTTGACATTGTTTTTTCTTTTTTAATCGTTTACTTTCTTTTTTGTTTTCTCAACCAACCCACAGGTAGTCCCTAAGAATCCCACGGGTTTAGATACTAAACGTTTATGCAGCTCGATAAACGGCCGATATTAACGTTTACTGAACTGGAATCTACGACGTGCTTTCGGACGACCCGGCTTCTTACGTTCAACAACGCGGGAATCACGTGTCATGAACCCTTCTGCGCGAAGTGCCTTCTTGTCGTCTGCATTGATTTTCACCAATGCGCGGGCGATTGCAAGACGCAACGCCTGAGACTGGCCGGTAAAACCACCGCCGTATACATTCACCTTGATGTCATATTTTTCTTCTACACCCAAAGTAGACAGAGGCTGCTTTACCACATATTGAAGAATTGTAGAGGGAAAGTACTCTGCAAGGTCTCTCTTGTTAATAGTAATCTTTCCTGTACCCTCGCTAACATATACGCGAGCTACGGCGCTCTTACGTCTGCCTAATGCATTAACTACTTCCATCACTTATTATTTATACAGGTTTATATCAATAACTTTAGGTTGCTGTGCCTCGTGTTTGTGCTCGCTGCCGGCATAGATATACAAATGACCCAGCAACTGGTCTGCCAAACGATTCTTAGGCAACATTCCCTTTACTACTTTTCTCACCAACTTATCCGCACCGTTAGGACGAGACATCAAACGGGCCGGAGTCATTTCACGCTGACCACCGGGATAACCTGTATAACGGAGATATACGCGTTCCGTCCATTTCTTACCGGTCAACTTCACCTTGTCTGCATTGATAATAATCACATTATCACCGCAGTCCACGTGAGGCGTAAAGTTCGGCTTATACTTACCTCTTAATAATTTTGCCACCTTAGAGCCGAGACGACCTAATACTTGGTCTGTTGCATCTACAACAACCCATTCCTTCTTCACGGTCTCCTTATTGGCCGAAATGGTCTTGTAACTTAAAGTATTCATTCTTTAATTTAAAAATAAAATTGTTACTACTAAAAAAACTTTAAATTCCTTTTTCTGCGATTCCCTAACCACCCTTCCAGGCCAATGAAAGAGCTATTAACACGCAGGTTCTAAGACTTTTATCGTCTTTTTGATAATAATCGGCTTGCAAAATTACTACTTTTCAATCAAACGGCCAACAAAATCCACAAACTTTTTCTCCCTTTCTTAGAGTTCAAGGCGCATGATATAATCATTCATATAGAACCCGTTACCGATATCGAAATCGCCTTCACGGTCGATGCGCATGCCCATACGGCGATAAAAACCAAGCGCAGGATTTTGCCGGTTCACGTTCAGCTCTATCGCCCGCGCCTCCGGACAAACCCGTCTTACATACGCCACGGCATGGCGGAACAAGGCACTTCCACAATGGCATCCCTGAAAATCAGGCAAAACATAAATTTTCTCCAGATGGAACACGCCGGCATCCTCCGGCCGCACAGACACATAACCGGCCGGCTCTCCCTCCACATGAATAATAAAATAGACATGACCTTCCTTCGTCATCTGGCGGCGCAAGCTGGCTTCGTCATACATCCAGTGCATCATATACTCGATCTGCTCCGGCGTCAGTATGGCCTGGTAAGTCGGCGGAAAAGCTTTCCAAGCCAAGCGGTTTATCAAGCCGCAATCTTGCGCGGTAGCTTCCTTAATGGTATAATACATAATATCAATCTCATTGAAACAAATTATCAGGCTAAAGTTACTGATTTTTATGATTTGCAAGAACGTTTCCATGAAGAAATTGTGCCTATGCCCCAAAAACATCGGGCGGAAATCATAATGATACCTCGTCCAGCCCGTGCCGACCTCGTGCATTCCCCGACGCAAAAGGGTACGTTCCACGGCCGAACCCGGACAGCAAACTCCAAATTGACAATATGAAAGCGAAACCAACGTTTCAAGTTACAGAATAACCACAGACAGCCATTTTGAAAAACCGAAAAGCCATGCGAAAAGCATAAATCAGCGGCTGTAAGCCGCTATTTCGCATACTTTTTTTAAGACTTCAGGGACGTTTTTTATATTTGTTCACCAAAAGGTTGCGATTTTGAAGTCGGAAAATTTATCGCGTGACGGAATCAACACTTTTTTCCTCCTCATGCCGACGCGACGGCATGCGCCTGTCGTCGGAAAACGCCGCTGCCAACGAGGCGGTGGACTGCGTAAAACGCCGCTTTTTCGTCTAATCGGAACGAAACGGCATACCAAACCGTGCTGTCATTTTGTAAACCCGGATAGCCGAAAAACTCCCGCTCCACTTTCCACTTTGCGCAGGAAACGCACTTGTACCCGTCACAATATCGGAAAAAACAGGCAAAGGGCATACATTCCGCTTGCGCGAAACGGCGCGAGAATCGCGTATTTTCCACCGGCCCCTGACAAAGACACGGATAATCGAGCCACACAAGGTCGGAATTAACAAATTGACATTTTGGTATATCACTTCCGGATAATCCTCCGAACAGACGAAAAACACGGCTTCGCCCCCGCACCTTACGAAAAAGACGAAAGGAGGGACATGAAAAGCGGCCATCCCCACCCCTCCTTACCTGGGACGGGAATGGCCACCCGATACGCAACGGCCGTCATTCATCAATCAAGTCGAGCGTAACATTGCGCAAGGAACGCAAATTAACCGTCTCCCATTGCGTATCACCCTTGAAACGGTATTTGTACTTGAAATCGAAGCGTTGGCGCTTTTTCCCACCATATACTTCCGACAAACTATACTCACCGTAATAATCCGGACGGGAAGCGTCCACGGGTGCCACCTCTATGGAATCCTCATCGTATGGACGCATCGTCAGGCTGTGGTCTTCGTTCACCTGAACGATGATGCCATTCTTGCGAATCACATCCGCATCCGTCTCATAGCCTTTGATTCCCGCAAATATGCGGAAAGTGTTCTTCGTCAGAGGATGGAAGGTCTGAGACGCCGCCGCCTCCACCTCGTTCTCCCCGTCCTTCTGGGTCGTACCCGTGGCATTGTAAATGGAAGCCTCGTCGCTACGGGCATAAAGGTTCTTCATATAAACACGGTAAAGCACCTGGCTCTTGTCCGGATTCACCGAATAAGCCGACACGGAACGGATGCGAAGGGGGATGAAGTAAATGCTGTCGGGAGAAAGACCTTCCGGACGGACACGGATGGGCATCGTGTCATAGGTGTCCGCACTCGAAGCCTTCAGCGTCACCCGCATCTCGGGAATCGTGTAGTAACGGGAATCCAGTTCTTTCGCATACTTCTCTTCATCTATGTCATACTTCGACTTGTTGTACTGTGCCAGCACCTCCGGAGAATATTCCATCACCACCTCCACGTCACGGTCGATATGGAGCGAGCCGCCGCAATTGACGGATATATATCCCGTGCTCTCCGGTTCGTTCAAATCGTGCATGCCCGTAAACACAAGGTCGTCGTCGCTGATGATGCAAATCACTTTCTGCCCCATTTCCTGACCGAAATCGAATGTCTCGCAGGAGGTCAGACCGAAAGATAAGGCCATATAGAGTATACCGGCTTTCTTAATTATCGTTTTCATCTGGTTCATCTGTTTTTAAGGTTTGTAAATACTAATCGCTGTAACCGGGATTCTGGTCCAGCAAGGGGACTTTACGCAACTCCGACTTGCTGATGGGCAGGAACAAGAGCCGCTTGTCCACCACGCGGTCCCGGTAGTTCCTCTCGTTCACGACCGTACGCTGGTAGAACCCGCCGTTCTTGTTGGCCTCTATGTTCAAACCCATAATCGGCTCGGAATCCTCGTCTTCATAAATGCCCCAACGGCGCACGTCGTAGAACCGGCGGCCTTCGCCCAGGAACTCCACCATGCGCTCACGCTTGATTTGCTCGAAAAGCTCGTCGCGGTCGTTCAGTTCAGCGGCCTTCAGGCCCGGAAGCCCGGCACGGTAGCGAACCTGGTTGAACGCCGAGGCTATCTCGTTGACATCGTGCGAAAGCATGTAAGTCTCACCCGAAGGCAAAGTGACGGAATGGGATGCCGTCAGCTCGTTCAACGCTTCCGCATACGAGAGCAGGATTTCAGCATAACGGATGATGGGGAACCCCTTCTCATAACGTTCGTTACCGTCCCCTTTCCACGCGTCGTACGAAGAGATATACTTCTTTATCACGTATCCGGTGGGAGTATAGTTCTCTGCCGTGGTATTACTGGCATATTTGTTGGCATTCCCGTCCAAGCAATATTCCACGACCTGATTACGGACATCATTCTGTGTCGTCGACAACGCGGGCCAGTAGCACCCGCTGAATCCCACGCAAGCATAAAAGCGCATTTCACGGTTGGCGTACATCTGCCAGATGCCGCCCTCCAAATGATAACCCGAGAAGTCCCTCGGTCCATCGGTAAAGTCGTTGGGCCCTTCTTTGTAATCGCCGTCCGCACGCGCCTCTTCTATCGTACGTCCGTCGTCCATACGGTAAGCGTCAATCATCTTCTGGGTCAAACCCATGCCATTGTAACCGCCCATAAATTCGGGGAACGACTGCTGTGTATAGGCCGAAACCTCACCTGAGATACGCCCCCAAATCACCTCGCTGTTGTTCTTAAAGGGTTCATCCCCCGTAAACATATAGGAATAGGATTTGAAAGGGTCGATGCCTCCGGCACCACTTGGAAAGTCTGCCGTCGGTACGCCCCCCGGCAAGTCCGGTGTACTTTGGTCTTTTTTCACGGTGAACAATTCATACGCCTGCATGTCCATCACACGCTTGCAAGCTGCAGCGGCCAAAGCATATTTACGCTCGTCATAATTCAGGTTCACATAATTCGCCCCGTCGTAACTACGCTGCCACTTGCCGAAATATTTCCGGGTAACCGAAGTCCCATTGAACAACGGGGAAGCCGCATGAAGCCGCACACGGGCTATCAAAGCATACGCTGCGCCCCGTGTGGGACGCTCGAACTGCGCCATCGAACTCCGTACGGGCAAATAAGCCGCCGCCGTCTCCAACTCCGAACAGATGTATTCCACCGTCTCGTCATACGTGGCCCGATAATTATTGTATGCTATCCCGTCCAGATTGCTCTCATACACCTGGTCGCCCACCAATATAGCCGGACCGCAGTTCATCAGGATATGGTAATAAGCATAGCCACGCAGAAAATGGATGTAACCCGTATAATTGCGACGGTCGGCCGTGGTCATGTCCTGACATTCGTCCATCCGTGACAGCATGATATTGGCTTTGCGGATAATCTTGTACATGTCGCTCCAGATGTTCATCCCCCGCAAGTCATCGGGAGTGACATATCCCAAAGTGAAGGCAGAACCCCGGAATATGTCCGTACTCATCACGGTAAAAATGTCATCTCCAGCCGTAATGCCCGGAGCATACTCATGCCCGAAAATCTTGCTCTCGTCAGGCAACTGGGCGGCCGCGCCCCATAAATAAGCCTCGAAATAACGTTTGTTACTAAACACGGAATCGTATTTCAACGTATCATCGAAATATTCATCCACATCCAAGTAATCACACGAGAACGTCATACCCATGACCGTCAGGAATACGCTTCCTGCCAATATATGATTGAATTTCATTTTCATTGCATTCTGTTTAGAAGTTAATATACATTTGGAAAGCATAGCGTGCCGGAATGGGGTAAGCCGTCCCATTATAAGCGGCCAGTTCCGGGTCCCAGTGCTTGAACGGGCTCCACACGCATACGTTAGAGGCTACGAATTGGAGGTCGAGCGAAGAGACGCCAACAGCCTTCAATATCTTTCCGGAAGTGAAATTATAACTCAGGTTTATCTCTTGCAAACGCAAATACCGGGCGTTGGTTTTCCAGAATGTGGAGTTCTGCACGCTGTTATGGTCGTTACCGTAAGAAAGGCGGGGGAACATGGCATTAGGATTCTCCGTGGCCGGAGTACCGGAAATCTCACGGGGAGTCCAACGATTCCCCTGATTGGCCGTAATGGCTAATACATTTCCCGTGGTCCCCGTGCCAAATGGCAAAAATCCGGAACCGCTTTTCCAATAATCAACGACATAATTCTCCACATTTCCGACGCCTTTGAACAATAGTCCCAACGTCAGCTTCTTCCACCGGAACTCCGCACCGAAGCCATACATCAAACGCGGATAGTTCGGGTTGCTGGACAAAGGCACCTGGTCGTCAGAAGTAATCACTCCGTCGCCGTTCACATCTTTGTACTTGATGTCACCGGGCAGAACTTTACGTCCTGCGATACTGCTTTGATCCGGACTGTACTTCACATCGTCTTCATCGCGGAACAATCCCAACGCGATATAACCCGAGTAGAAATTATAAGGTTTGTCCGCCTTTTCCTGATAGGCATATTTCTGGAAAGCCTCTTCCCAAGTCTTCACCATATTGGCCGTATAAGTGAAGTTTCCACGAAGCGTCAGCGTGAAATCACGCCCGAAGTCCTGGGTATAGGAAATATTTCCGTCCGCACCGAAGCTCACCATACTACCCACATTACCGTACGGCTGTTCCACCAATCCCACATAGTCGGGCACCATCGTGCGCTGCTGGAAGATGTCGTCACGGCGGTCGCGGAAGAAATCGACCGTAAAGTTCACCCGCTGCCCGAAGAGCTTCGCATCGATACCGAGATCCAACTTGGTGGCCTTTTCCCATTGAAGGTTATCGGCACCGATGGAAGACTCCGTCACACCTTTGGAACCGTTCCACCCCGCTGAAGCATTCTCGTTCATAAGCGTCAGGTAAGGGAAACGCTTGTTAGTTATCTGGTCGTTGCCGACCTGACCCCACGAACCGCGTATCTTGAAATAATCCAACCAAGGCAAGCGGTCGCGGATAAACTCATAGTTGGTGGGAATCCACCCCAAAGCCACGGAAGGGAAGAAACCGAAACGGCGACCTTTCTGGAAATTCTCAGAACCGGTATAACCGAAATTCAAATCAAGCAAGTACGTGTCCCGGAAACCGTAAGTGACCCGTCCGGACAAACCCTGATAACGCTTGGGAATGTTGTGCATGCTGTTGGTGCAATTATATCCATCTATATCACACCATGAATTTTGATAGTCACTCATATAATAATAAAGCAATCCGCCTACACGATGGTCCTTCCCGAAAAGACGGTCGTAATTTATCGTGGTTTCAAAGTGCAACTTATGCCATTGGGATTCCTCATTGCTATAAGAAGCTGTTTGAGAATCCACCACTTTACGCATAATCAACGTTCCGTCTATCGTACGCCCACTGGCATAATACATTTCAGGCAATACCTTACGCACCTCTTTAAAATACTGTTCCGTGTCGTATGCCAGTTGCGCCCTGACCTTCAGTCCCTTTGTTATAGCTGAAAGGTCTTGTGTTACGGCCAACGTCACCTTGTTGGTGAAACGACGCCACTTTGCCGTACCGGTATGGTTCAGCATGACGTAAGGAGAATACTCGTTGTTGGCGCCCCAAGCCGGAAGCTGTCCCGTAGAGTATTGCAAGGGAATGGTTAAAGGAGTCAGCGTACGCTGTGCTGTCCAAAGTGCGTCTGTGGACACGTTTCCCGGCTCAGTCTTTTGAGAAAGGTACCCTTCTGTTCCCAAATACACCGTGGTCGTCTTGGTCAAATCCACATCGATATTACTACGGTAATTATAGGTACGGTAGGCCACGTCCGCGCTGTACTTCGAACTCTTGTCTTGCTTGTAGGCCGCCTGCTCGTTCGACATGCCCAGACTGAAGAAGTAACGGGCCACGCTGCCTCCGCCTCGCGCGTTCACGTAATAAGTCTGTTGCAAGGAATTGTGCTTCAGGATTTCATCACGCCAGTTCACATCCGGATAAAGATCCGGGTCCAACTGGTATTTAATCAAGTCCAACGCCATCGGAGAATACAGTTCTTCTTCCCCACGGGCCAACCGGGCCTCGTTGGCCAACACGGCGTAGTCGTATGCCCCCAGATACTCCGGCATTTTTTGCAGGTGGGATACCGTGAGGTTGACACGCCCCGTAATCCTCAATTTATCCGCCGTACCGCGCTTCGTCGTGACCAATACGACACCGTTCGCACCTCTCGAACCATATACCGCCGTAGCCGAAGCATCCTTCAAGACGGAGAAACTCTCGATATCCGCAGGGTCTATCTGGCTCAAGTCACCCTCCAAACCGTCTATCAACACCAAAGCACCTTGGTTGGCTCCGAACGTGCCGATGCCGCGAATCCAGAAGTCCGAGATGTTCTTTCCCGGCTCGCCACTGGTCTGCAATGAAATGACACCCGGCACGCGGCCGCCCAACATATTGGGGATGGAAGTGGCCGGTACCTGAAGGTCCTTCACATCCACTGTGGTTACCGCCCCCACAAGGCTGACCTTACGCTGTGAACCAAGACCGACCACCACAGTCTCATCCAACGTATTTTCAGACGGACGAAGGTTTACTTGCAGATTCTGCATAGCCGTTTTCTTCCCCACGCGAATGCTTTCTTTCTCATACCCCAAAAAAGAGACGACCAACACATCGTTTTCTTCTGCGCCTTTCAGAGAGAACTTTCCATCCATATCGGTCACGGTACCCACTCCTGCACGGTCTTTCAAATATACATTGGCTCCCGGAATGGGTAACTTAGTCTCGTCAAGCACTACACCCGACACCGTAATTCCTGCTTCTTTTTGTGTCTGCCCGTGCAAACCGATGCCCAAGCAACATAATAATACGACAATAAAAATATGTTTCATGATGATTCGATTTAAAGAAACCACAATTTTATTCTATCGACAACTGGCGTACGCAGAGGTTGTCCTTGTCTCCGACGTAAATGATTCCCTCGCTGTCGATGGCCAGTCCCCATGGCTGCGTGAACAAGGCCACGTCGGGCGTGCCGTCCTTATAACCGCTCTTACCGGGAATACCGATTACCGTGCTCACTACACCTTCCGGCGTAATCTTCCGGATGCAGTTATTTTCGGAATCCGCGATATAAAGGTTCTCTTCTTCATCCAACACCAACTGGCGCGGACTGTGGAACTGCGCATCGGATGCCAAGCCGTCGGCATGCCCGGGACGCCCCTGCATACCGGCATATATCTTGAAATTCCCCTCGCGTGTCGGGTCTGTAATGTCCTCGAATATGGCAATACAATGCAAGTTGGTCAACGCCATGTAGAGTTTCTTAGGATCCTTACGTCCAAACGTCATATAGCAGTCGGACGACCCCAAAAGGTCGTTGTTGCCCGTGTCCACCACCCAGGCATTACCCGTATCCGCATCTATCTTCAGGAAAAAATTACTGGCGTCCTTCCTTCTGCAATAGAAGTAGCCATCCAATTCACAGTAGGCAAACGAATGTTTATACACTGTGTTCACTTTGTCGGCATCCTCCCCTTCGGCAGCCATATAGTCACGCCTCTTGGGTTGCCAGAAGTCTGCCGAATGAACCATCCAGTAAGTGTTGTTCTGGTCCGTCGGTATCACCAACCCGTTCCCATGGTCTATCACGCAAGGTTGGTTGAGAGGTGCTTGCCCGGCATTGTCTATAATAATCGAAGACTGGTTGGTCTCCATGCTAACCATAATCAGTTTGTTTGCCCCCCAAAGTTCGCGCGGAGCCACAAAAAGGTTGTCTTCGGCATCCACGGCCAGAAAGCCCATTTCTCCCTTGAATTCCGTCTCACCCAACGTACCGACCTTAGTCTCTGTCGTACCCGGACGTCCGCACAAAGTGGAAACAAGAGTCTGTATGTGGTAATTGAATTTCTTATTGTAAGTAGCACTTTGCTCCCCTACCTGCACCGTAATGTCTACTTGGTCGTGGTCCGGGTCTCCGTCGTCCGGCATGCCGTCGCCCGGACGACGTGGAGTAATCACATAGAGTTTGTCTCCTAAAGAACCGATGACGGCTGCCTTTTTCTTGTTAAAATACACTTGAATGTTGTTCAAATCCGTCCCGAAGTTACTGCCGTTCAGGATCATCTGCGTGGCTACACCTCCCGAATCGGGATAGAAATCGGTCACGGTCACCGGTACATTCGGGTCGTACACTTGCCCACGTGCCTCATCCTTGCAAGAGGAAGCCATGATGCAAGCTGCCATGCAGCCGGCCATGCCGGAAAAGACCAACGTCTGTTGGATAAAGTTCCTTTTCATAGTTATTAAATTAATTTAGATTGTTTAGACTGTTTAGATTGCTCTGATTGTTTTATATATCACTCGCCCACAAAGGTGAAACGAAGATTGCGGAAGTTCACTTTTCCGTGGTCTCCATCTTTCCCCAAAACAAACTTCACCGTGTGTTTTCCCTCCGTAAAGTATATTTTGGGTTGGTTCTCCGGATACGTCTCATGCTGCCATTTGTAAGCATTCCAATCGTTGTCGTCCTGCATGAACACATAATCCGTAGACACGCCATCTATCTCCAAGGAATAATAACCGTTCCGTCCCTCGTTGTTTACCGAGCGTTCGAGGTCGAAGGCGTAGGTGCCCGCATACTGCACATGGACCGTATACATGAGCCATTCACCGTGAGAAGTGTAACCGACGTTGCCTCCGGCTTCCAAATCCACACCCGGACTATTCACGTCCCCCTTCTCCGCACGGTAATTATTACCGGAATTATTGCCGGGGTCATCATCGTGGTAGCCCACGCCCTCGCCGCCTAAATCGAAGTTGAATGCGTGAATCACACAAGGAGTGGAAGATGTCAGCACGGCACGCAAATCTTCAAAGGCTTCCAACCTGTCGGGCCCCACGGTAAAAGTATCCACAGCCCCCACCTCGGGAAGAGCACGACTGGTATAAGTCAAATCCGAAGAAAAATCGTATAAATAGGTATTCGTCTCGGAAGCCGGAACTATCCTTTCCACCTCTTCGCCTTGCGCGTTTTTGTAGTTCAACACACAATCACCCGGAATGTCTTTCCACTGGATGACAAGCCCGTTACCGAAACGCGTAACCACCGCCACACCACGGTTCCGCAACGCTGACTGGTATTCAGCCCCATAGACATTGGCCGAAACTTCCACCGGGTCTGACACGTTACCGAACCGGTCTATGCAAGTCACGAAAAAATTATGCGCATCTTCATCCAAACCCTCGTAGAAGAACTTAAACACGCCACTCTGCCCATCCACCATATACTCCATGGAAGTATGGTTGGTCATGCATTCCACCTTCACTGTCTGAACATACTCATTGTCTATGACGACTTCAAATTGGACTCTCCCTTTCCCTGCATGAGCTTGCACGCTTTTGGAAGCGGGCGCCTCTACATCTACTTCCACATATTCCTTATTATCCCCGGAGGACACCACAATCCTCGTGTTTCCCTTACTTTTTACGGTGACCATCCCGTGAACATCCACATCCGCAATTTCCGGGTCCTCACTCACCCAACTGAACGTGCTTTCCGTAGGACTTGCCGTCAATTGGCGTGTTTCCCCGCAAAAGAGTTCCAATGAACTTTCATTCACATAAATCACGTTTTCCTCATTGTGTTCGATTTCCACCTCGGAACAGTTTAAGAAAAATGCCATGCAACACAACGCAAAGCATAGCTTGGATACTTCATACCAATGTCTTCTCATAAATGTTTGTTTTAAGGTTGATTTTTGTGTTTTCTTTATCTAATATGCAAAATTATCCCTTTTATCTTTTATTCATATTGAACAAATCAGGCAAACATTTGTATTTTATCGACATCTTTTAATCTATTTTTATTGTTGTTTTAACACTATATTATATCTGTCCAAATACAGACTCGTTGGCGAAAGTTCTACACGTTTCCCCTTTTCCGAGGTGAAACCTCGGTGAAGGCTTCGAGGATAGAACATTCACCTTAAAGCATTGATACAGAAAGAGTATGAAAGAAGCGAACCTTTTTAAGGAAAAACTTTTCTGAAGGAGACGAAAGCGAACGGAAGCCTATCGGAATCTCCCATCCCCTTACATTTACCTGATTTTACAAAAGGAAAAGAGCGGAAAACGTGGGTCTGCACATCCGTAACGGACAAGAAAGCCCGCCATCGACATCCACTCTGTCAATGACGGGCCATCCACAATATTTCAATATCCTACCGGAATGAATTCATTCCAGTATAAAAAGATATCAAAAAGCTTCGGCAAACTGGAACACAAAACCTGCGGTTTCTTTTCCGAAACCGTAATCCAACCGGATATTTACATTATGCTTGAACTCCAACCTCACCCCCACCCCATAATTTGGTAGGATATTCTTGACCATCAACCTATCAAAAGACGGGAAGACTGTTCCGCCGCCGACCCAAGCCACACAGCCGACACGAGTGTAAATATGCTGACGAAGTTCCAATTGTACTGCAACTTGGTTATTGTCAATGTAACGTCCTCCATAATATCCACGCATACGGCTCGGCCCGCCTCCAAGTTCCTCGCGCAAAGCCCAAGGCACATCGTTCCCGTTGAACTGACCGTACAAATCAAGGGCAAACACACTGCCCTTCCACGCCCTTTGGTAATAGTCGAAAATCAAAGTCGTAGCAAATATGTCTTTCCCATGCGAACTTACAAAGCCGGGATAATAGACTTCTTTCACCATGAAATAAACTCCCTCCTTCGGGTTCAATATGAAATCCCGGGTGTCATACGACATGGAAGCACCGATTCCGGTAAAGAAATAAGAGCTTTTCTGCCCCTCCAAATAAGACGGACTTATCACATCTGAGGCTTTCGTATAATTCAAATTAAGAGCCACGCCTATATGGAAATCCTTGGCCAGTTTGTACACATAGTCCGACTCCCATTTCACGAACTGCCGCTTATAAGCCGAAATGGAATTCAAGCTGCACGCATCAAAAGATATACCCCAGAAATCCAAATTCTTGTTTTGGAACTGCAATAGGTAAGACAAACGAGTTCTATTCCCTTTAAAATTATTGTTCCCCTTTACAGTTATTCCATAAAAGCCTTTTACCGCCATACTTCCTGTCACAGAGAAGTCAGACGGCTGCATGGTGGAATCTCTGCGATCCAAACGGTATAATCCCGTTGCACCTACACCGATGCCCACGCCTCCCTCACGGGTATAGCAAGGTGCCACAGCATAACTCATATCGACTTTCTTCTCATAAGTACGGTCCACATTCCCGTTCACTAGGCTATTCCAATACTTCTTGAACTTGTTTCCTCCGGATTCTTGCGCAAAAGCCAAAGACACACTGCCCAATAACAGAACTATTATAATCAGAATTTGTTTCATCATTATTATAAGGTATAGCGTTATCTACTTTCCAAAACGGTAAGCCACTCCGACGCTTATGGCATGGGGATGGATTTTAACTTGGCTGCTGTTGGCATCAAGCAGGTTGCTTATGCTGGCCTTATAACTTGCGTTAATTTGGAAACCGGACACGAATTCATATCCGACCTTTGCCCCAAAACCGCTATTCGACTCTTGAAAGGCCGCCAGCCCCGTACTCCCGTCCTTTTCATAAAGGTCTGCCTCCTTCCCTCCATGCTTGAACTTTGCATCGAAACCGAACTCCGTATAAGGGCCTATTCCGACTTGCAGACAACCGCCCCTTGAAAAAGTATAATGGTACATGGCATAGACCGGTATTTCTACTCCCCATAAACCAAGTCCCCACGTTGGCTTCCTTGCTCAAACTCGGAATTTTTATAATGGAACAACATCTCGCCTTGTACTGAAAACGACCGTATAACACCCAGATTCAAAAATCCCCCAAGGGAGAATCCGGCCTTCATGACGTTATTCCCGTCTTTTATCCCGGAATGGAAAAAACCGGATAAGTTGCCTTCCAATATTGCCCCTCCGGTAAATACTATGTTTTGCTTTTCCTGAGATGGGGTTTCAGACACCGTTATTGCCTCAGATTGGGCACAAGTTGTACCGACACAAACCAACGCGAATACAATAATGGCGAAAGTCCGTTTATTATTCATCTGCATCATTTTTAAAACGATGCAAAGGTACGAGCTTTGTAAACTGCAACAAAGTCCTTTTCATTGAATAAATTGGACGAAAGTTCAAAAATCTTGCCTTATATCGATAAAACGGCCTATATTTGTATTCAAAATATGGAATTATGGATTCAATAGCACAATTGAACTTGCCTCTGACCGTACGCAACAACCGAACGGTGCTAAACATCGGCGAAGACTTTTTCATTTACGATGTGACGAAGCAAAAAATCCCCTCCGACCCATTTAAAATCAACATATATGTATGCCACATTTGCCTCTGCGGAGAAAGCAAAGGAAAGATAAACCTCTCGCCTTACGACATAGAAAGCGACATGATGGCGATCAATATTCCCGGACAGATTGTGGAACAAGAGTTTATGAGTGAAGACTACCATGGTATATGCATATTGATGTCCGAGCGGTTTGTCAGCGGCTTAGGCCTTCCTTACAACTACCAAACTTACATGGCACTACAAGAGTGTCCCATCCTGAAATTGCAACAGGGACAAATGGATGCGATGCTGACGTATTGTGCAATGGTGCGTAAGCTGTTCAAGGTACACCACCCCAACAAAGTAGAAGTCATCAAGCATCTGACATGCGCGTTCCTGTACGGGATGGGATATTATTTCCACAGGCTCATGGCAAGCAGGAAATTGACCAAAGAGGAAATCCTCATGCAAAAGTTTTCCATGGAAGTGGAACAGAATTACAGGAAAGAGCGGAAAGTACTCTTCTATGCAGATTTACTGCACCTGTCTGCCGGATATTTATCCACAATCATAAAAAGATGCAGCGGAAAAAGTGCAGCGGAATGGATTGACGATTATGTGATACTGGAAGCAAAAGCTCTATTACGCTCAACTAACCTGACCATACAACAAATCAGCTATGAACTGAATTTTCCCTCTCAATCTTTCTTCGGCAAATATTTCAAACGGCTTACCGGCATGTCACCCAAGGAGTATAAAGAAAACAGGTATACCGAAAAAGAAAAAGCCCAGCAAAATGCCGGACTTTCTTCTTGACCTTCCCTCCTCCAAGAGGAAGAAGTATAGCATTTAGAACTCTGCGTTCTTCGGGGTACGGGGGAAAGGAATGACATCGCGGATGTTCTGCATTCCGGTGACGAACAAAATCAAACGCTCGAAACCCAAACCGAAACCACTATGCGGACATGTTCCGAAACGACGGGTGTCGAGATACCACCACATGTCCTTCATCGGGATATTCAGCTCCTCGATACGGGCCATCAACTTGTCATAGTTCTCTTCACGCTCGGAACCACCGATGATCTCGCCGATTTGCGGGAACAACACGTCCATGGCACGCACCGTCTTCCCATCGTCGTTCATCTTCATGTAGAAAGCCTTGATTTCCTTCGGATAATCCGTCAGAATGACGGGACGCTTGAAATACTCTTCCACCAAGTAACGCTCATGTTCGCTGGCCAAATCGGCTCCCCAATATATCGGGAATTCGAACTTGCGGCCGTTCTTCACAGCTTCCTCCAGAATCTCGATACCTTTCGTATAGGGCAAACGCACAAAGTCGTTCTCCACCACGAAGTTCAGACGTTCGAGCAATGTCTTGTCGATCATCTTGTTCAGGAAAGCCAAATCGTCCTGGCAATTATCCAAAGCCCAACGCACGCAGTACTTGATGAAGTCCTCTGCCAAATCCATATTGTCACGGATGTCGTTGAAAGCCACTTCGGGTTCGATCATCCAAAATTCGGCCAAATGGCGTGGTGTGTTGGAGTTCTCCGCACGGAACGTAGGGCCGAAAGTATAAATGGCACCCAAAGCCGTGGCCCCCAACTCTCCTTCCAACTGTCCGGATACGGTCAGCGAAGTCGTCTTGCCGAAGAAATCGTCGGAATAGTCTATCTTTCCTTCGTCGTCCTTCTTCAGGTCATAGAGGTTCTTCGTAGTCACCTGAAACATCTGTCCGGCTCCTTCGCAGTCACTGCCCGTAATAATCGGTGTATGAAAATAAAAAAAGCCATGTTCATGGAAATAACGATGGATGGCCATCGCCATGTGATGACGGATACGGAACACCGCACCGAACGTATTGGTACGCAAACGCATGTGGGCATGCGTACGCATATATTCCATGCTCTGTCCTTTCTTCTGCATCGGATAATCCGAGCCGCATGTACCCAACACCTCTATTTCACGGGCCTGGATCTCCACGGCTTGTCCCGAACCTACACTTTGCACCAATTCACCTGTAACACTCAGGCAAGCCCCGGTCGTGATGAGTTTAATCAGTTCATCATCAAACTTATCCGCATCGGCCACTACCTGTACATTATTAATCGTCGACCCGTCATTCAAAGCGATAAAGTGGACAGATTTGCTGCCACGGCGCGTACGCACCCAACCTTTTACATTGACCTCCGAACCGTAGTCCTCACGTTTCAGTACATCTATAATCTTTATTCTACGAATAGTTTCCATTTTTTCATCTTTATGATATCCTATCATTCGAACGCCCCCATGCGCAACATGTTGACTTCCTGCTCTGTCAGGAATCTCCAGTCGCCTCGACGGACGTTCTTCTTCGTCAGCCCGGCAAACAACACGCGGTCGAGCTTCACCACACGGTAACCTAAAGCTTCGAATATGCGACGCACAATACGGTTTTTACCGGAATGAATTTCAATACCGACCTGTTTCTTATCAGTAGGACTGGCATAGTCGATGGCATCTGCACGTATTTCCCCGTCTTCCAGCGTGATGCCCTCGGCAATCTGCCGCATATCGGCCGCCGTTACGTTCTTGTCGGTCGTCACATGGTAGATTTTCTTTTTCAGGAATTTGGGATGTGTCAGCTTGGAAGCCAGTTCCCCATCGTTAGTAAACAACAATACACCCGTAGTGTTACGGTCAAGACGTCCCACCGGATAAATACGTTCACGACAAACGTTCTTGACCAAATCCATCACGGTCTTGCGGTTTTGCGGATCGTCGCTCGTGGTCACGTAATCTTTCGGCTTGTTCAGCAGGACATACACCTTGCGCTCGATGCTCACAGGCTGCTCGTGGAACTTCACTTCATCCGTACGTTTTACCTTCGTTCCCAACTCTGTAACCACCGTCCCGTTGACGCTCACTACACCAGCCGTAATAAATTCGTCCGCTTCACGACGGGAACAAACTCCGGCATTGGCCAAGAACTTGTTCAAACGAATCGGAGCATCCGGATCCACATTGAGTTCTTTATACTCAATCTGTTTCTTCATGCTATATTTGGCATTGGGGTCGTAATTACCGGTACGGCGCTGCTGCGGCCTGCCTCCACCAAAACGGTTGTTCCCATAGCCGCCTTGCGGACGACGGAAACCGCCACCATTATTGTCGCGATAGCCTCCTTCACGGTTACCGTAACCGCCTTCGCGACGGTAACCACCGTTGTTCGGACGGAAGCCGCCCTCACGGTTATAACCTCCTTCACGGTTACCATATCCGCCTTCACGACGATACCCTCCATTATTCGGACGGAAACCGCCCTCGCGGTTATAGCCTCCTTCGCGGTTGGCATATCCGCCTTCACGATTATAATCCTGACGGGGCTGATAACTGCGATAAGGACGCTGGCCACTACCGTAACTACGCTGTTCGCCACCGAAACCACGTTCTTCACGGTTGTAAGACGGCCGGAAAGGTCGTCCCTCCTGTGCGCCATCGGCACCATTGGCCGTATAAGCCCGTTCGGCCCGCTGAATCCGCGGCCTCATGACACGGCCTTCGCGTCCTGTGCGATTTAAACTCCGATTGTTGTTCTCACTGTCGAATGGCTTATAGCCCTCACGGCTACGCTCTGTTCCTTCAGGAGCAAAATTATCCTGCCATTTTTCGTCTTCCATACTTTTTTCCTTTCTATATAATAATTAAAACAAGGAGACTGCGTTCGCCCTCGCGGGCCAGTCGCATCTCCGGTCAACATTTTTAAATTCCCGTGTAAGAGTGGGGCGTAATGGCACGAAGCTCCTGCTTCACCTCTTCACTGACAGCCAGCCCCTCTATGAAATTCTTAATGGATTCTTCCGTTATAGCCTGGTTCGTACGAGTCAAAGCTTTCAAAGCCTCATAAGGATGAGGATATGCCTCCCGGCGCAGAATCGTCTGGATGGCTTCGGCCACGACCGCCCAGCAGTTGTCCAAATCGGCATTGATGGCCTCACGGTTCAGCAACAACTTGCGCAAACCTTTCAGCGTGCTCTGGATGGCAATTACCATGTGCCCCATAGGTACACCGACATTGCGCAAGACTGTGGAGTCCGTCAAGTCGCGCTGTAGACGCGACACCGGTAACTTCATACTCAAATGTGCCAATATGGCATTGGCTATACCCAAATTACCTTCGCTATTCTCGAAATCTATCGGGTTCACCTTATGAGGCATGGCACTGGAACCGACCTCACCGGCTTTAATCTTCTGTTTGAAGTACTCCATAGACACGTACTGCCAGAAATCACGGTCCAGATCTATCAAAATCGTATTGATGCGCTTCATGGCATCGAAAACCGCTCCCAAATTGTCGTAATTGGAAATCTGGGTCGTATATTCCTCACGCTCCAACCCCAACTTATCAGCCACAAAATTATTGCCGAACGACTTCCAATCGTAACGGGGGTAGGCCACATGATGGGCATTGTAATTCCCCGTCGCTCCGCCGAACTTGGCTGTAATGGGGCACGCTTTAAGCATCTCCAACTGGCGTTCCAGACGATAGACAAATACCATAACTTCTTTCCCCAAACGGGTAGGCGAAGCAGGCTGTCCGTGTGTCTTGGCCAACATGGACACGTCGTTCCATTCCTCGGCATACGCGCGAAGCTGGGCTATCAGTTCCTCCATCTGGGGATAGTAACATTCCTCCAAAGCTTCTTTGATGGACAAAGGAACCGATGTATTGTTGATGTCCTGGGATGTCAGGCCGAAATGAATGAATTCCTTATAAGCCTCAAGGCCTCCTATTTTATCAAACTCTTCCTTGATAAAATACTCCACAGCCTTCACGTCATGGTTCGTCACGCTCTCTATTTCCTTCACCCGTCCGGCATCCGCTTCCGTGAAATTCCGGTAGATGTCACGCAAACGGGAAAACAAATCATGATTGAAATCAGCCAACTGCGGCAAAGGCAATTCGCACAAAGTAATAAAGTATTCAATCTCTACACGCACGCGATAGCGAATAAGCGCGTATTCAGAAAAGTAGGAAGCCAAAGCCTCTGTTTTACCTCTATAACGGCCGTCTATCGGAGAAATGGCCGTCAACAAATCCAATTCCATAAAAGTAATACGTATTATTTATGCTACAAAAATAGTTCATTTTATCGATTCGCACATATTAAAATAGAGAAAAGTTATCGAAAAAACAAAGATTGATGACATAAAACAAAAAAGACACCTTCCGAGTGTCTTCCTGCATGGTGGGCGCTGAGGGATTCGAACCCCCGACCCTCTGCTTGTAAGGCAGATGCTCTGAACCAGCTGAGCTAAGCGCCCCTCTTGCCATGATACGAAAGAGAAAAAGAATCTGTGGTGGGCGCTGAGGGATTCGAACCCCCGACCCTCTGCTTGTAAGGCAGATGCTCTGAACCAGCTGAGCTAAGCGCCCCTCTCTTTCGTTTCAAAAGCGATGCAAAGGTACGCCTTTTTTTCGTTTCTGCAAATTTTTGACGCACTTTTTTTGCACCAAAAGGTAAAGTTATCCGCCCGAAGTATCCTCAAAGAGCGGATAGCTACTAAAATCCCCACCCCAAACGTACCACACCCCCGACCTGAAGATACAGCAATTCGGGTATTCTTTTCCGTAATTTATATACCATTACAATGGAGAGAAACCGATAACTTTGCATTATCATTTTAACAGAACGGACATGACATTAGAACGATTTCAACAGATGATTGCAACAGGCAAGCCCTTGGCCGGCGAGGAAATGATTACTTTCATGCGCGAACAGAGCGATGCCACCCGCCGTTTGCTCTTCGACTTGAACGGCTCTTACCACTCTCCCGAAGAAATTGTCGCCCTGTTCAGCCGGATTACCGATAACAAGGTGGACGATTCCTTTCGCCTATTTCCTCCCTTTTATACCGATTTCGGGAAAAACATCCATCTCGGAAAGAATGTCTTCATCAATTCCTGTTGTCAGTTTCAAGACCAAGGTGGCATCTTCATTGGTGACGGTGCTTTGATTGGGCATAGCGTGGTGATGGCTACGCTAAATCACGGCTTTGCCCCCGACGACCGTCAGAACCTTTATCATTCGCCCATCCATATCGGAAAAGGTGTATGGATAGGCGCACATGCCACCATCTTGGCGGGCGTGACCATTGGAGACCACGCTATCGTAGCGGCAGGTGCGGTGGTAAACAAGGACGTTCCTGCACGTGCCATAGCAGGAGGAGTACCGGCTAAAGTGATAAAGTACATTGACGGTACCATAGCCCTTTGAGTAACAGTATTTACGCCCCAGCATCGCTCATTCCTGCATTTTGGAGTGTGGCTTGTTCATAAAAAAATCCGTCGTAGGAGCAAAATCCCACGACGGACGGTATTCATTCCTTCCCAGCCTATATCATTTTCCACTAAAACGGGCTGCCTGCTCGGCTATCAAGGCCTCATCGTCGAAATAATTTATCTTCATGGCCTTACGCACCTCCGACAAGGTGTCGGCCGCTACGGCGCGAGCCGCCTCACATCCTTTCTTCAACATCTCATATACCGCCGGAATATCTTGTTCGAACTCCTTACGACGCTGACGGATAGGCTCCAGTTCTTCCTGCATCACGGCTGCAAGGAACTTTTTCACCTTCACGTCGCCCAAACCTCCACGGCGGTAATGGGCTTTCAGCTCCTCCAAATCGGCATAATCCGGCAAATAACGGCCGAAATGCTCCGGACGGGAAAAAGCATCCAGATAAGTAAACACCGTATTACCCTCCACTTGTCCGGGATCGGACACCTTCAGGTGGTTGGGGTCAGTGTACATGGTGCGTATCTTCTTCTCCACCTCGTCTGCCGAGTCCGACAAATAAATACAGTTACCGAGAGACTTGCTCATTTTAGCCTTGCCGTCAGTACCCGGCAAGCGCAAGCAAGCGGCATTTTCCGGCAACAGGATATTGGGCTCCACAAGCGTATCCCCGTAGATATAGTTGAAACGACGGACAATCTCACGCGCCTGTTCCAACATCGGCTCCTGGTCCTCTCCCACCGGCACGGTCGTCGCTTTGAAAGCCGTAATGTCGGCAGCCTGACTGATAGGATAAGTGAAGAACCCCACAGGAATGCTCGCCTCGAAGTTACGCATTTGTATTTCTGTCTTCACTGTAGGATTACGTTGCAGGCGCGACACGGACACCAAATCCATGAAATAGAAAGACAACTCGCACAACTCCGGTATCTGCGACTGGATGAAGATGGTGGACTTGGCCGGATCGATGCCGCAGGCCAAATAATCGAGCGCTACTTCTATCACGTTCTGCCGTACCTTTTCCGGATTGTCTATATTGTCCGTCAAGGCCTGGGCATCTGCTTCAAAGATGAATATTTTATCGAACTGACCGGAATTTTGCAACTCCACTCTTCTTCGTAAAGAGCCTACATAATGGCCGATATGCAATTTTCCCGTAGGACGGTCTCCCGTCAATACAATTTTTTCCTGCTTCATTTTCTGTCTGTATAATTAGTTCTGCAAAGATAGTGCAAATCGAGAGCAAAATATCAAGCTCGCTTGGAATATTTGCCGAGATGCCGCCTATTTTATGAAAAGACACAGAGAATGCCCTGAAGAAACAATGAGGTTCATCCAAAAAGCTGGTCTAAATCATCCTGCTCCAATATGGCCACAACGACCTTGCCGTCAGGGGACTGATTGGGATTACGACAGACAAACAAATCGTCTACCAAAGCCTCCATCTCTTCATTGGACAGCACCTGCCCCTGCACAATGGCTGCGCTTCGAGCCAGCGACAAAGCGATATAATGGCGTACATCTTCCTCTACATTACATCCCTTTTCTATGGAAGAATGCACAATGCCGCGCACCATTTCCACTGGATTCAATCCTTCTGTTCCGGAAGGGACGGCGTTAATGGAGAAACTTCCGCCGCCCAACACGGACAAATCGAAGCCCAAGGCATGCAAGTCGTCTGTCAGATGCTCCAACACAATACCTTCTGACGGCGGCAACTGTAGCATTTCGGGAAAAAGCAGTCCTTGAGACTGTCCGTTGCTTCCCTCCATTTGTTTACGATAACGGTCGTAAAGCACACGGATATGTGCACGATGCTGGTCGATAATCATCAGTCCGGATTTCACCGCCGTCATGATATATTTGCCTTTATACTGATAATGCTGGGTCGATTTTTCAAAGGTATCCTTTGTATCCGCATACAAAGTCAGATCGTCGGGGACGGAGGATGAAAAATCTCCTCCCCCGAAATCGTTCGTCACTGCAGGAGACGCGCTTTTCTCGATTCCGTCATACAAAGGTTCCCAATCCATCCGCTGCGATTTATAACCGGAAGAAGAGCCGGACTTAAAAGGATTGAAATCGGGATTCACTTCCAATACCGGAGCTTCAACGGTTGCCGGAGAGAAAGCATTGCCAAATACAGGAATGTCCAGAGCACCTTCCGTGTTGAAATCAATCGTAGGCACGGCATTGAAGCGCCCTAACGACTCTTTCACCGCTGCCACTATAATCTGCCAGATGGCCAGTTCGTTTTCAAACTTGATTTCCGTCTTCGTAGGATGAATGTTCACGTCGATATTGGCAGGGTCTACTTCGAAATAGAGAAAATAGGACACCTGCTCACCTACGGGTATCAACTGTTCGAAAGCCTCCATCACTGCTTTGTGGAAATAAGGATGACGCATATAACGTCCGTTCACGAAAAAGTATTGATGGGCTCCTTTCTTACGGGCAGAATCCGGTTTACCCACGAAACCGGACAAACGAACCAAAGAAGTCTCTACATCGACAGCCAAAAGTTGCTCGTTGAGTTTCTTACCGAAAATATTGATGATACGTTGGCGCAATGTGGATTTTGGCAAACTGAGCACGACACTGCCGTTTTGTGTCAAAGAGAAAGCTATGTCTTCATGCACTAAAGCCACGCGCTCAAACTCTTGCAATATATTACTCAGCTCGGTCTGATTGGATTTCAAGAACTTGCGACGTGCAGGTACGTTAAAGAAAAGACTCCGTATCAGGAAATTACTTCCCGGCGCACAGGAAACCGGCTCCTGTCCTACCAGTTGGGAACCTTCGATATTCACACACGTCCCCAATTCGCTCCCGGCTTGACGGGTTCTCAATTCTACTTGGGCCACAGCCGCAATAGAAGCCAATGCCTCTCCCCGGAAGCCCATCGTACGCAAAGCGAACAAATCACCGGCTTCACGTATCTTGGACGTAGCGTGACGTTCGAACGAAAGACGCGCATCAGTCTCTGACATCCCCTTCCCGTCATCCACTACTTGAATAGAAGTCTTGCCCGCATCTTCCACCACTACATCAATCCGTGTGGCCGAGGCGTCCACGGCATTTTCAACCAATTCTTTTATCACAGAGGCCGGTCGTTGTATCACTTCACCGGCAGCAATCTGGTTTGCTACCGAGTCCGGCAGCAAATGTATAATATCACTCATCTTTCAGAATATGCTTAAAACCGAAAACTTCCAGTCAATAAATAATGCCAAATGAAAAGCAACGCACCGATAATAATCAATGCTACTCCCCATTTCATAGGCTTACGCCCGCTTTCTTTCCTGCGCCGCAAATGCTTTGTCCCTTTCACGAAAGTTCCGCGAATATCTTCCGGATTGAACTCCTTCGGCGGCAGCATGCCCAACTCTCGTTTGGCACGCTCTTCTATGGCCTTCAGTTTTTCTTTTCGTTCATTTATATATATATAAGGATGATGGAACTTTCGAGGTTCTCGTGTCTTAAAGAGTGCCATAAACTATTTCTTTTTGATTTGATCCAAAGATTGTAAAGGTGCCTTGTGCTTGTAAGACGCCTTAAGCTCCGTCCCGGACTTTTTGGGGCGCCATACGAATATATCGTCTTTGTTCAACGGACGGATATAATCGAACCAGGCAAAATTGGACAGATAAAGCCGATTGGGCGGTATCATGACTATCGGATAGATTACCCCCGTAGAGGCCGGCATCCATATCTTCTCCATTTTCCGGTCCTTCATAAACAATTTAAGTTCAGTGGTTTCCGTATAGTTCAACCCTATCATCAAACTGTCGTCGTCGAACATATAATAATCCACATAAACGTTGCCGTTCACCCACGTCTCATACATCTCCCCGTCACGAAAGTAGGAAGTCATCTCTTTTCCGGCCACTTGATTATAATGCACCGAGTCGATCCGGTCCACGGAAAGCGTCTGGTCTATGACATGAATCCGGTCTATGGTAGAATCGTTCAAATAAACTTTAATCACCTCTCCCAATACTTGCTGCCCGCCGTTCCATACGATAGGGTCACGGTACATCGTGATGCAAGTATCACGCGAATCGAACACCAAAGAGTCACAAACCGACTGGACATCCATACGATAAGAGCGCACCTTGTGGTACCCCCGGACTTCGCGATACATGCTATCGGTATCCATATAGAAAGTGTACACCTTGAACGTGTCGGCATGCATGTACATCGTGTCACGTTGCGAATAATCTATAGCTACGGCACTATCCGTCGCCATGGAATAACCGGTACTGTCATTATAGTAACAATAGTTTCCCGTCAGCATGTTTTTATTCACCTCGTCGGTGTAGACCACATTACGAAAACCTTCTCCCACACCGGACTTGCTGTCATAATACAAACTGTCGCCAACCATCTTACGCCCCTTGTTGGTCACAATGGAACGGTCGAGCAAGATGGCTTCCTCTGTCTGGGTATTGTAAAAGCCCGACTCGGAATAAATATGATTGTCGCCGCTGTCGATATTGGAAGGACCGACAATCTCTGCCATACTCGTCAGGGTATTATAGTTCAACGTATCGGAAATCAACGTAAACTTCGGATTCTCCAACTTCACATTATAATTAAACACGGCCTGACGCGTAGGCGGACTATATTGCCCCCAATCGGAAGTCAACACATTGTCTTTGTCTACCAACTTTCCCCCTTCGAAAAAATATCCCAATTCATACAGACGGTCGTAATCGAGACTGTCCGTATAGAGTTTGGATTCACGATGTGTCAGTACCACATTGTGGCGGACACGGGCCAACTGGTCCAAACCGTTATACAGCAACATATCGCCAACCAAATCCAACGTATCCCCCTGTACCATCTTCACATGCCCGAAAGCATCGAATGAGTTCGTGGCCTCATAAAAACAAGCACTGTCGCAATACATCAGCACCCCATCATGTTGGAACTGTACATTTCCGGTCAATATTTGTGCACCGGGATGCCGGTACTGGTCGTACGTAAGGTTATCCGTATGCAACAAAATAACCTTTGTCTTCGACTGCTCCCGCTGCGGCTGCTCTTCAGCATAAGACACCGCAACATAAAGCCCAAACAGGCATAGAATACAAAAGAAAAGTAATCTATGCCCGCCGTTTATTCTTTTATTCTGTTTTTTATCCTTCATTTTATCCATCCGGGATATTCAAAATCACAATCCCCCCAACCTTCGTTAATACGTATGTAAGTAGATTTCTGCTTATCTTTTATCCATTGATTGATTTTCTGTTCCTGCAACTTGGCCATGACCACATCCTTCAGCACTTGAAAATCCTCCGACATCGAAGCCCGGTGTGCTTTAATATGCGTTTTCAATTTTACCACGGCACACACTTCCTTGCCTTTAGAGTTAACCATCAAGAAAGGATTGGAAATCTCTCCGGTCTTCATCGTGGAAACCACTTTAGCCACTTCGGCCGGCAATTCCTGTAATTGGAAACGAGACGTACGGATTTGGTCGCCCACCGATTGGTCGAACTTCACATTCGTCATCAGCCCCCGGTTGTTACGGCTGTCCTTATCATCGGACAAGAAAGTAGCGGCCTCCTCAAAGGAATATTTCTCCTTACGGATATCCTCGGCTATGGAATCCATACGCACCATCGTCGTATCAATATCAGCTTGAGCTAACTTAGGCTTACGCAATATATGACGTACCTTTACCTTATCTCCACGCTTGTCCACCAACTGAATGATATGGAAACCATACTCTGACTCCACTACTTTCGATATTTTCTTAGGGTCGGTCAAACTGAAAGCTACGTTGGCAAAAGCCGGATCCAACTCTCCACGCCCCACGTAATCCATTTCTCCTCCATAACGAGCCGAACCCGGATCCTCCGAATAAAGGATGGCTAAAGTGGAAAATGAGGACTCTCCATTATTGACACGGTCGGTATAATCACGCAACTCCGCCTTTACCCTCTCTATTTCTTCCTGTGGGATACGAGGTTGCTGGGTTATAATCTGCACTTCCACCTGATCGGAAATCCACGGCAAACTATCTTCCGGCATATCTTTAAAATAACGCCGCACCTCGGCTGGTGTCACCTTGATATCCGAAGTCAAGTTCTCCCGTACTCTTTGTACTGTGTATTGTTCTTTAAGAGATTCGAACATCATCTCACGAATCTGCGTCATCGTCTTATGATAATATTCTTCCAACTTCTCTTTCGAACCGGCACGCATGATCAATTCATTCAAACGTGCCTCCATGTTGGCGGAAATCTGGGAGTTCTCGACTTCCACACTGTCCAACTGTGCCTGATGCAAAAATAATTTCTGTATAGCCAACTGTTCGGGAATGACACAATAAGGATTACCGGAAATGTTCGCTCCGAAATCCATACGGGCTGCCTCCACATCGGAACGCAAAATTGCTTCATCGCCCACCACCCAAATCACTTCATCCACCACGTTATTCGGGCTTTGTGCAAACAAATGCATTTGTATCCCTCCGAAAAGGAATACAAATGCATATAATAACTTCTTAAAAAGATTCATATACTACTTGTTCTAAACTGCCTACGAAGATAGTGTTATTCAAGGCTGCTTCAATGCTTGTTAACCGTATTTAAAACCTCTTTGTATATTTCAACCTTATAGGTCTCCTGCAATCTGCGCACGAACTCCGCTTCGCAAGCTGCCTGATAATCCGATACGACCTCTCCACGCACGTCTGTCCAGTCTTTTGGCTTTCTCAACTTCTTTCCGTACACAGCCGTATACGGATAATACTCTGACGGCTTAGGTTCTTTCTTTTCTTTAAAAACCAGATGGTCTACAAAAGCATTATCTCCTTTCTTAAACAAATTCTTTTCAACTCTGATTTGCTTTACGGAATCCTGATTGAAAGATGCACGCAAGGTATCTATCCATTGAGCCTCATCCACCGATTTCAGCAATTTTCGTACGTCTTTCACCAACCCTTTGTCTTTGCAATGGTACACCACACCTCTATAGCGCGGCTCATCCCATTTATACTTCGACTTATGGGCCTTGAAATAAGCTTCCAGTCCGACCGTATCTTTGGCAGCCTTGTCCCAAACCTCGTGCGTACTTATTTCATATAACAAAAGTCCGTCGTGATACTCTTGAATCAGATACTTCAGGCTCTCGTCTTTGGCACAAAGTTCCCGTACTTTCTGCTCTATCACATCTTCTTCCGTCAATTTTCCGGCCGAACCTTTCACTAAAGAGTCTATGGCCATCGAAGCCACACGCTCTTTCAGGCCCCGGCTTTCCAAAAAACGCTGTAATTGAGGTTTCAACTCTTCGTATGACTCGAGTTGCTTCCGGTCTTTCATCAGCACGATATGATATCCCATCGGTGACTGAAAAGGTTTCGACATTTCTCCCTTATTCAAAGAAAAAGCAACATCCTCAAACTCTTTCATAGTCTGCCCTTTGGCAAACCATCCGCCTAAGTCACCTCCTCGTGCCGCAGAACCTTTGTCGGCAGAGCATTGCTTGGCCAAAGTAGCGAAATCAGCTCCCTGCTGTAAAGCGGTATAAATAGAATCTATGCGTTCTTTTGCTTTCGCCTGTTCCTCAGGTGTCGCTTTCTGTGCCACCAATATCATGATATGGGCAGGATGAATCAGCCCGTCCGGACCGATGGAAGCTTTCATTCCGTCATAATAACGCTTCAACTCTTTTTCTTCTGCCGACACCGACACGAAGTAAGGACGTATCTGTTGGTCACGATAAGTCCGGAACTCTTTCTTGAAAGAAGAAAGCGTATCATAACGGGCATCCAATGCAGCTTCCACTTTCAACTTATAGTTCACAAACAAGTCCACATATTCGTCAACGGTCTTCTTATCTACAACATTCTCGCCATTATTCTTGTTAAAATTATACTCGAATTCCGAGCGAGGAACGTCCTTCCCGTTGATTTTCATGACAACAGGGTCATTTCCCTGTGCATACAAGACACCCGTTAGGCACAACGAGCAACACCAAAGCGCAAACTTTCTCATCGTTTCCATCATTCCGGACGACTATAATTCGGTGCCTCGCTCGTAATGGTCACATCGTGCGGATGGCTTTCAAGCACACCGGCATTCGTAATTCTCACAAACTTGGCCTGATGCAAATCCTCTATCGTGTTGGCGCCGCAATATCCCATTCCGGAACGCAAACCTCCTATCAGTTGGAAGATAACCTCCTGAACCGTTCCCTTATAGGGCACACGACCGGCAATTCCTTCCGGAACCAATTTCTTCACGTCTTTCACTGCCGCCTGAAAATAACGGTCTTTTGAACCGCATTCCATGGCTTCAAGAGAACCCATGCCTCGATAAGATTTGAACTTACGACCATTAAATATAATAGTGTCGCCCGGAGATTCTTCCGTCCCAGCCACCAACGAACCGATCATCACACAATATCCTCCGGCTGCCAATGCCTTGACCACATCACCCGAATAACGCAAGCCGCCATCCGCAATCAAAGGAACTCCCGTACCCTCCAACGCACTGGCTACATCATAAATAGCAGACAACTGCGGCACTCCGACACCGGCAACCACACGAGTCGTACAAATAGAACCGGGACCGATTCCGACTTTCACACCGTCGGCACCTGCTTCCACCAACATCTTAGCTGCTTCTCCCGTAGCCACATTACCCACTACGATATCCACATTCGGAAATTCAGCCTTAGCAGCTTTCAATTTCTCAACCACATATTTGGAATGACCGTGTGCCGTATCAATCACAATAGCATCAGCTCCGGCTTCTACCAAGGCACGCATACGGTCCAACGTATCGGCAGTTACTCCGACTCCTGCTGCCACACGCAAACGCCCCTTCTCATCCTTGCAAGCCATCGGTTTGTCTTTTGCTTTTGTAATGTCCTTATAAGTAATCAAACCAACCAACCGGCCATCCTTATCCACCACAGGCAATTTCTCAATTTTATTTTCCTGCAAGATTTTAGCCGCAGCCGAAAGGTCTGTCTGCTGATGTGTCGTGACCAGATTCTCTGAAGTCATCACTTCATCTATCTTACGGTCGGGATTCTGTTCAAAACGCAAATCACGGTTCGTAACGATACCCACCAATTTGTTTTCATCGTCTACAACGGGAATACCTCCGATATGATACTCGCTCATCATATTCAGCGCATCTCCCACCGTACGTCCGCGTTTAATCGTCACCGGATCATAAATCATACCGTTTTCAGCACGTTTCACGATAGCCACCTGACGAGCCTGTTCCTCTATGGACATATTCTTGTGAATCACACCGATACCTCCTTCTCGTGCAATGGCAATAGCCATTGGAGCCTCGGTTACAGTATCCATTGCAGCCGTGACGAAAGGCACTTTCAATTCAATGTGACGAGAAAACTTTGTGGTCAACTCCACCGTACGTGGTAAAACTTCTGAATAAGCAGGAATTAACAATACATCATCGTAAGTTAATCCATCCATTACAATTTTATCTGCAATAAATGATGACATAGGCTTTAAATTTATTGCATGCAAATATACGCATTTTATATGAAACAGCGACCTTTTTTTGTTTTTTTTGTGATAAAAGGCGGCCTCATCGCCTCAAAAACGATATGGCCGCCTTACCTTTTTCCCTTCACATCTCACAGGCTACAAAAGAAGGAAACGAATACGGGAACACTCAAATCTATCAAAATGCCGTGTAGAATCGCGATCGGCATCATATCCTTACCGGAATAACGCAGAATAGAAGGCAACAGCACATCCATCGAATTGACTCCTGCTGCCGAAATCGGAGCAAACCTCCCGAAACATTTACGGATAAGAGGAGTTCCCAACAAAGCCATCATTTCACGAAATATATTGGTCAATAATGCGATTGTCCCCAATTCCGTCGCCAACTGAAGTCCTAACGACGGTTCCTTAAACTGGGTAATCAAAATGGAAGACAAAGAATAGTAAGCAAAACCACTCCCCACTGCCATACAGTCAAACACACTCCATTGGCTTAACAACAAACTGGCTAACGCCGAAAAAAGCAATGTTCCGACAATCGTCCCCAAAGGAATGATCAACATTTTCGGAGTAAAATGAGCCAACATCCCCTTTAAGTTCTCATTACTGCCTATATTGATACCCACCTGAAACATCAATATATATAATATATACATCGAAAGATTGTGAGTATCGAGTTGTATGTGGGCACCAAAACCTATCAGACAACCTAACAAAAAGAACAAACAGACAATCATACTTCCTTTCATCATTCTCCTCCCTTCCTAAAAAAAAGATAATATACCAACCAAGCCGCTATGATACTGCCCAATACACTGAAACAAGCCAGCAAAGCCGCCTGTCCGCTAAATCTTCCCAAATTACTGACGATTAAATTGTTCGACCCGACCGATATCCCCAAGATAAAAAGCATAGCAAAAACAGTCAACGGAATGGTCTTCTCCGTTTTTCGCATGAGTTTCAAGTCACGCAACAAATAACCGGCTCCCAATCCGACGAACATAATAGATATAATCTTAAACATATACGAAACACATTAAAAGGGTAAAACATTCCAACCCGCCCTTCTCGCAAAGAACCTGCCGTACTCTCTAAAAATCTCACGATGAAAATGTTCGGAAAAAGAATAGCATCCTACGTGCCCTTCATACGAACAGCACCGCATTAGAAAATTATTCCGAACTTACCCTTTTCAAATAAAGCCACTGAACCAGTGCACATGCACGAGGAAACGCTCGCAAAAAGGAGAAATCCTTTTTACGTCTCGCAACATGTGATATATTAGGGTTTGCTGGTTCATGAATCTATTTATTATAATACTGCACGACAAAGATACGCAACTTCTGCCGAACTACCAAATTATTCTGAGAAACAATATGCCACAAAAAAGGGTGTAAACAGCATTTGTCTACACCCTTACGGCTTTATCTTTTTCAAAAATCGTTTCGTCTGTTATCAATTTGCCATTTCGGAAATAAATTTGATTCGCACCAAACGGACTTCTTCCTCTGTATAATCGTCCCCCAACTCGTCCATGGCAACAGCTAAGCTGTCTGTCTCCGACTCTTTGAAGTAATCATAAATATCCAGCAAATGGTCTTCATCCATTGCCTCATCCAGGAAATAGTCGATGTTCAGTTTCGTTCCGGAATACACAATCGCCTCTATCTCATCCAACAACTCGTTGAAATCAATGCCCTTAGCCGACGCGATATCATCCAACGCCACCTTGCGATCGATACTCTGAATGATACTCACTTTCAACTTCGACTTATTGGCCACCGTACGTACCCTCAAGTCTTCCGGACGCTCAATCTCATACTCTTCGCAATGCTGGCGTATCAAATCGCAAAACTCCTTTCCGTAACGTTTTGCCTTCCCTGCACCGACTCCCGGTATGTTCTGCAGTTCCTCTATGCTGACCGGATACATCGTCGCCATCGCCTCCAACGAAGGATCCTGGAAAATGACATAGGGCGGCACATTCAAGTTCTTGGACATCTTTTTACGCAAGTCCAACAACGCATTGAACAACGCCGGATCCGTCACGCCTGTACCTCCTCCGGAACGGCTTACCACCTCTTCGTCGTCATCTTCAAACTCATTGTCTTCCGAAACCATGAAAGATTCCGGCTTCTTCATGAACTTACGCCCCTTTGCCGTCAACTTCAGGATGCCGTAATTCTCAATCTCTTTCTCCAGATAACCGGCTATCAATGCCTGCCGGATGACAGCATTCCAAAACTTTTCCTCATGTTCGTCACCGCATCCGAAACAATCCAGATCAGCATGCTTATGAGCGATAACCTCGTCTGTCTCCTTACCAACTAATACATCTATAATATAATCTGCCTTAAAATTCTCTTTCACAGCTTGTACAACCTCAAGCAGTTCCTTTAATTGATTTTTTGCTTCCACTTTCTTTTTCGGGTGTAAACAGTTATCACAATTACCACAATTCTCCTCATGATATTCCTCACCGAAGTAATGCAACAAGAACTTACGACGACACACGGAAGATTCCGCATAAGCGGCCGTCTCCGAAAGGAGCTGGCGCCCGATATCCTGTTCGGCCACAGGCTTACCCTCCATGAACTTCTCCAACTTCTGAAGGTCCTTGTAGGTATAATAAGTTATGCACAAACCTTCTCCTCCGTCGCGTCCGGCCCTACCGGTCTCCTGATAATACCCCTCAAGGCTCTTGGGTATATCATAATGAATCACAAAGCGTACATCCGGCTTGTCTATCCCCATGCCAAAAGCAATGGTAGCTACAATGACATCAATGCGCTCCATGATAAAATCATCCTGCGTCTGCGACCGGGTAGCCGAATCCATTCCGGCATGATAGGCCCTCGCGTTAATGTCGTTCGCCCGGAGTATTTCGGCCAGCTCCTCCACCCTCTTACGGCTCAAAGCGTAAATAATACCGCTCTTCCCCGGACGCTGTTTGATAAACCTGATAATATCCTTATCTACATTCTTGGTCTTGTTCCTTACCTCGTAATACAGGTTCGGACGATTAAAAGAGCTCTTAAACTCCTTGGCGTCCGTCATCCCTAAGTTCTTTTTGATGTCGCCGCGTACCTTATCGGTTGCCGTAGCCGTCAAGGCTATCACCGGTGCCGCACCGATTTCGTTGATTATCGGGCGAATCCGCCTGTATTCCGGCCGGAAGTCGTGCCCCCATTCCGATATACAATGCGCCTCGTCTATCGCATAAAACGAAATTTTCACATTCCGGAGAAAATCCACATTCTCGTCTTTCGTCAACGATTCCGGAGCTACATAAAGCAACTTGGTCTTCCCGTGCAGAATATCACTCTTCACCATATCTATCGCCCCTTTGTTCAGAGACGAATTCAGATAATGAGCAACGCCGTCATCTCCGCACACCGCCCGGATTGCATCCACTTGATTTTTCATCAAAGCAATCAAAGGCGATATGACAATCGCCGTACCTTCCATCAAAAGAGACGGTAACTGGTAGCACAACGATTTTCCTCCGCCGGTAGGCATCAGAACAAAAGTATCCCTGCCCGCCAACACATTGCGTATGATGGCTTCCTGGTCGCCCTTAAAGGTTTCAAAGCCAAAATACCGCTTAAGAGGTTCTGTCAAATTCAGCATTGCATCCATATCAATAGTTTTCCAATAAAATCAAACTCAGGTTTAACATTGTTGCCCCTAACAAAGTTATAAACAAATACCTCATATTTGCAAATTATTGGGAAACTATTTTCAGGATTTCTTCATTTCTTAACTCAAAATTCCACGAACGTCCTCCTGTTAACTTGCTTTCAAACCGGAAAGGTTGGCCTTCTCCAATTGTTTTTTGGCATACTCCAACGTCACCTTGAACGTCTTTACTTTTTTGGAGGGGATTTCAAACATCGCATCCATCATGATACTCTCCATGATGGAACGCAGTCCGCGGGCACCGAGATTATACTCCACGGCCTTGTCCACGATATACTCCAACGTATCTTCGTCAAAAGACAGCTTAATGCCATCCATTTCAAAGAGCTTGACCTGCTGCTTCACAATGGAGTTCTTCGGTTCCGTCAATATATTGCGCAATGCCATACGGTCGAGCGGATTCAGATAGGTCAGCACCGGCAAACGACCTATGATTTCCGGAATCAGCCCGAAAGATTTCAAGTCCTGCGGAAGGATATACTTCATCAGGTTAGACTTGTCGATATGCTGCATATTCTGCACCGAGTTATAACCGACCACATGCGTATTCATCCGCTGGGCTATCTTCTTCTCGATACCGTCAAATGCTCCTCCGCAGATGAACAGGATATTACGCGTATCCACATGGATGTAATCCTGATCCGGATGCTTGCGTCCCCCCTTGGGCGGCACATTGACCATCGAACCCTCCAGAAGTTTCAGCAACCCCTGTTGTACCCCTTCCCCGCTCACGTCACGCGTGATGGAAGGATTATCGCTCTTACGGGCTATCTTGTCGATTTCATCGATAAAGACAATACCCCGTTGAGCAGCCTGTACATTATAATCGGCCACCTGCAACAAACGGGAAAGAATACTCTCTACGTCCTCCCCTACATAGCCGGCCTCGGTAAATACCGTAGCATCCACTATCGTGAAAGGCACATGCAATAATTTGGCTATGGTACGGGCCAGAAGGGTTTTTCCCGTTCCGGTGCTTCCCACCATGATTATATTCGATTTCTCGATTTCCACTCCATCGTCCGATGTCTGCTGTGCCAATCTTTTATAATGGTTGTAAACAGCCACGGCAAGATTACGCTTGGCATCATCCTGCCCGATGACATACTGGTCCAGATAAGCCTTAATATCGCGCGGTTTGGGCAACTCGGCCAAATCGAACCCCAAATCATCCTTCTCCTTGTGCTCCACGGGCAAAGAATCTTTCACAATCCGGTAAGCCTGTTGCGCACAGTCGCTGCATATAAAACCATTCACCCCGGTAATGAGCAAAGGCACATCGCGCTCCGCCCTGCCGCAAAAAGAACATGCTTTCTTCATTGCCATTCCATTTACGAATTAAGGACATCGTTAGCCGATTCCGGTTTCTTACGAACCAAAACACTATCTATCATACCATACTCTTTGGCCTCCTGCGCCGTCATCCAATAATCACGGTCGGAATCAGCCCACACCTTGTCGAAATCGGTATGAGAATGTTCTGCGATAATCGTATAAAGTTCTTTCTTCAATTTCTGAATCTCACGCGCCGTTATCTCGATATCCGAGGCCTGTCCCTGTGCCCCACCCATCGGTTGGTGAATCATCACACGGCTGTGGGTCAAGGCCGACCGCTTGCCTTCGGCTCCGGCCACCAACAGTACGGCTGCCATAGACGCTGCCATGCCCGTGCAAATCGTAGCTACGGGACTGCTGATAAACTGCATCGTATCATAAATACCCAATCCGGCATACACCGAACCGCCGGGCGAATTGATATAGATGGAAATATCTTTTCCCGGATCCACCGAATCCAAATAAAGCAACTGAGCCTGCAACGTATTGGCCGTGTAATCATCTATCTGGGTTCCCAAGAATATGATACGGTCCATCATCAAACGGGAAAACACATCCATCTGTGTCACGTTCAACTGACGCTCTTCCAGAATGTAGGGATTGAGATATTGGTTTTGCGCGCTCACTACGTCATTCAGCACCTGGCTGTTCAAGCCCAAATGCTTCACTGCATACTTTCTAAAATCTTCCATAGTCAAACTATTTATGCGGAAAAAGGAAACACCCGAACAATCTTCCGCCATTTTCGAGCAAATGTACGAAAAATATGTTCGGGGGTTTCCTTCCTTATACTTATTTCACAAAATTAAACCTGCCCCGCTCGAATTAAGCGAACAACTTGTTGAAATCCTCTACGCTGATTTCTTTGTGGTTCAACTTCACGACATTCTTCAATGCGGCCGACAACTTGTTCTCCACGCTGCGGTTTACCAAAGACTCTACCTGGTCTTGCTTCTTCAGCATTTCATTGGCGTAGTTGTCCAACATCTCTTCCGGCACGTTAATCATACCGTACTGAGCAAACTGAATCTTCGTGATATTCTTGGCCGTAGCAATCAAGTCTTCTTTCTCAACCTTGATACCGTAAGCCTTCACCAACTGCTCCTTAATCAGGTGCCAAGTCAGCTCTTCGATGCTCTTGTCGTAATTTTCCTCCACGAACTTCTCGCCCTTGTCTGCATTGCTTACACGCATGAAACGTTTCAGGAAAGCATCGGGATATTCCAACTTGCCCACCTTATTCGTCAGGTAAGTACGTACATCCAAAATGAACTTGTAGTCACTGTCTGCCACAAACTGTTCTGCCAAAATCTCCTTGATTTTATTACGGAACGCTTCTTCGCTCGTTACCGTACCTTTCTCAAAGACTTGGTCAAACAACTCCTGATTCAATTCAGCTTCCTTGAAACGTGTAATCTCCTGCACTTGGAAACTGAAATCCGAAGTCATAGCCGGCACGTCTTCCTTCTTGATTTTCAACAACGAAGCGATTTCCACGTCATGACCATCGTATGCCTTGTTCGGATTGAAGACCAATACATCGTTCACCTTGCAACCGTTGAATACGGCCTTCTGCTCGTCGTTCTTCATATATTCAGGCAACAAGACGGCATTTTCAACCTGTACGCCGCCTTCTTTCGTATTCCCATTCTCATCCAGTTCGGCCAACAGACCCTTCACCATGTCCTTGGCCTCGTAGCTGTCCACATGGTCATAGCTACCCGCACGCTGGGTGTACATCTTCACTTGGCCGTCGATCATTTTGTCGTCCACCTGGATGTCATAATAATCTACCGTGTCTTCACCGCTCAGTTCAGCTTTGAACTCGGGAGCCAAAGCCAAATCGAAAGCAAACGAAAACTCTTCCATCGTATCGAAGTCAATATCCTGCTGACGGTCTTCGCTCGGAAGCGGCTCGCCCAGAATATTCAGATTGTTTTCCTTGATGTAAGCATACAGTTTCTCACCCAGCAACTTGTTTACTTCCTCTGCCGTAATGTCCTTGCCGAAACGTTTTTTCAACAGTCCCATGGGCACTTGTCCCGGACGGAAACCCGGCATACTTGCTTTTCTGCGGAAATCCTTCAAAGCCTTCTCTACCCTGTCGGCATAGTCGGCCTTTTCCATCTTAATGGTAAGCACCGCGCTTACTTTGTCAATGTTTTCTAATGAAATATTCATTTTGAAATCTAATTATTTATATTATGATTACTATTATATTTATAATTTGTATTGCACAACAAGCGTGCAAAGATAGCCTTTATCTTTTAATAAATCAAAGTCCTTGCGCACTTTTTTCTTCATCTATCTTCTGGAAGTCTTTCAAACGCAGCACGAAACTGTTCGTCAAGTATTTGGCACGCACCACCTCATTTTCAGACAATTCCTGAGGAGAACCTTGAAAAAGTATCTGTCCCTCGAAGAGCAAATAGGCACGGTCGGTAATACAAAGCGTCTCCTCCACGTTGTGGTCAGTAATCAACACGCCGATATTGCGCTTTTTCAGCTTCCACACGATATACTGTATATCCTCCACGGCAATAGGGTCTACGCCGGCAAAAGGCTCGTCCAACATAATAAATTTAGGGTCGATGGCCAGACAACGCGCGATTTCCGTCCGTCTCCGTTCGCCGCCCGAAAGCCGGTCGCCCAAATTCTTGCGCACCTTTTGCAGGCTGAATTCCGAAATCAGGCTTTCCAGCTTTTCCTTCTGGTATTCTTTCGGCTTGCCCGTCATCTCCAACACGGAAGCGATGTTGTCTTCCACCGTCATCTTACGAAATACCGACGCCTCCTGCGCCAAATAACCGATACCGTTGCGGGCACGCTTGTAGACCGGAAACTTCGTGATTTCCAAATCGCCGATGAAAATACGCCCCTCGTTAGGCACCACCAATCCCGTAGTCATATAAAAAGAAGTCGTCTTTCCGGCCCCGTTCGGCCCGAGAAGCCCCACAATCTCTCCCTGCTTGACGTCGAACGACACATGATTCACCACCGTACGTTTACCGTACGTCTTCACCAGGCCCTCCGTACGGAGCACTAACCCTGTATTCTGACTGTCCTGAGAAAGAGCTTCTGCCATAAACTACAAATTTGCGTACAAAAATACGAAAATTGTATTAAAAAGCAGCCCCTTGCACAAAACTATTTCCGCCCGCCGCCTCTTTTTAGCGGATTTTCATTAATTTTGTGTGATTTAAAAAGAATTGGACATGCTATTCAACAAAAGTTTGGCTACATTCGGCCGTTATCTGATGCTGATGGGGCGCACTTTCTCACGCCCCGAAAGGATGCGGATGTTTTTCAAACAATACATTAAGGAAATGAGCCAGTTGGGCGTAGACTCCATCGGAATCGTCCTCCTGATATCCTTCTTCATCGGCGCAGTGATCTGCATCCAGATCAAGCTGAACATCCAAAGCCCGTGGATGCCTAAGTTCGTCACGGGATACACCACCCGCGAAATCATGTTGCTGGAATTTTCATCTTCCATCATGTGCCTGATTCTGGCCGGGAAGGTCGGTTCCAACATCGCCTCCGAAATCGGCACCATGCGCGTCACACAGCAAATCGACGCCCTTGAAATCATGGGAGTCAATTCCGCCAATTACCTCATCCTGCCCAAGGTGCTGGGCATGATGACCATGATGCCCTTCCTGGTCTGTTTCAGTATTTTCTCCGGATTCGTAGGGGCCTACGCCACGTCCGTCATCGGACAGGTCATCACGATAGACGACCTGACGTTGGGATTGCAACACGACTTCAACGAATGGTACGTATGGATGGGATTCATCAAGTCCATATTCTTCGCTTTCGTCATCACCAGCGTATCGGCGTTCTACGGCTATACGGTCGAAGGCGGTTCGGTGGAAGTGGGAAAAGCCAGCACAGACTCTGTAGTGAGCAGCAGTGTGCTCATCCTGTTTTCCGATGTGTTACTCACTCAATTGTTATCCTGATGATCGAAGTTAAATCGCTATATAAGTCTTTCGAGGACAAAGAAGTGCTGAAGGACATCAACAGTGTATTTGAGAATGGAAAGACGAACCTGATTATCGGCCAGAGCGGTTCTGGAAAGACGGTACTGATGAAATGTATCGTGGGATTGTTCCGTCCCACCAGCGGCGAAGTGCTTTATGACGGACGCGACTTGGTGACGATGAACAAACAAGAATGGAAGATGCTCCGCCGCGAAATGGGAATGATATTCCAGAGCGCAGCTTTGTTCGACTCCATGACCGTATTGGAAAACGTCATGTTCCCGCTGGATATGTTTTCCAAAGCCTCTTATGCCGAACGGGTGAAACGCGCCCAGTTTTGTCTGGACAGGGTGAACCTGCTTGAAGCGCAAAAGAAGTTCCCGGACGAAATCAGCGGCGGTATGCAAAAGCGTGTGGCCATTGCAAGAGCCATCGCCCTCAATCCCAAATACCTGTTCTGCGACGAACCGAACTCGGGTCTCGACCCCAAAACCTCTCTGGTGATAGACGAACTGATTCACGACATCACCGTGGAATTCAACATGACCACTATCATCAACACGCACGACATGAATTCCGTAATGGGCATCGGAGAAAACATCCTATATATATATGAAGGGAGAAAAGAATGGCAGGGCAACAAAGACGAAATCATGAACTCGACCAACGAACGCCTGAACAGCTTCATCTTCGCCTCGGACCTCTTCCGAAAGGTGAAAGAAGCCAATAAATAACCTCCCCCGTCCATATCTCGGTTTGGACACCACGTCCGTCGGCATCATACAACACGGTTCGCCGGTATCCTTTCCTTAAAAGGAATCCTGACATCGATCAACGCTAAAATCACCTTGCTGAAGAAAAAAAATCATTTGGCTTAGATTGATAAATCGTTTGGCTTAGATTGTTTTTTCAATCTAAGCCAAACGATTTACACTATCCAGCAGGCTCATAATCAGGAGTTTACAAAACGACCCGGATAAAAGAAAGATGCTGACGCATTCGTTCTACCTCCACGAACGTTTTTCAGGCATTCGCCATTCTTCACATCGCCGACATAAGGCGGCCCCCCCAAACGATACCGCCATAAGGCAAACTAAACTGAAAATGAGGATGTCCCGTAATAGGCACATCCTCATTTCCATTCCTACAAACCGGCAAACCAATTTATTTCAATGCCGACAAAGCTGCGTCATAATCCGGTTCTTCCGTTATTTCCGGAACCAACTGGGCATATATCACCTTTCCGTTCTCGTCCACAATGATTACGGCCCGTGCCGTCAATCCGGCCAAGGGGCCATCCACCATCATCAGCCCGTAATTCCCGGCAAAGTCCTTGCTACGGAACAAAGATACGGGCTTCACGTTCTCAATGCCTTCAGTCGTACAAAAGCGTCCTTGTGCAAAAGGTAAATCCATGGATACGGCCAATACCTGCACATTCTCCAAATGGGCCGCTTTCACATTGAACTTGCGCACCGACGTGGCGCATACGGAAGTGTCCAGACTTGGAAAAATATTCAATATCACACGCTTGCCTTTAAGACTGCCCAAAGACAATTCACTCAAGTCACCGGCCACAGCCGTAAAGTCGGGAGCCATCTCTCCTTTTTGGGGCATCATCCCGTTTGTATGTACTGCTGTTCCTTTAAATGTCACGGTTTCAAACTGTTTCATAGTTCTCTTTTATTGTTTAGTATCCCGACGTGCAATAGGCACTTATCGGATAGCTCCAAGGCTATGCTACAAATATACGCAAAAGATTCTCATTAAAACATTTCAGTCAGTTAATTATCCCTTTTTCAGGATTCTTTAACTGACTGAAACTATTTCATACTGATTACTGCATCTTCCATTCCTCTCCGCATCGGACCATCGGCAAGGCGATTTCTTCACGCGTGCTGTCTCCGAACAGCACTTCCAGAAAAACACTGGCGACATCTCCAGAAACCGTGTCTCCTAATGCCCGGACGGAAACCAACCCTCCCCTACGTTCTTTCTCACGGGCGGCATACTGGGCCACAAGATCGACCATCTGGCTGCGATAGGACTCCGTCATGCTGTCGCTATAGGCAATAGAATGAATGTAATCTTCGTACTTGCCCTTTATCAAATAATTATAATAGGTCTCGGCTGCCCGGCTTACCTCGCTTTTATCGCTTTTGCCACACGAAACCCATAGGGAAAGTCCTAAAAAGGCCACCCATAGGGGAATGATTTTCCTCATTACTTCTGCCGTATAAAGATATTAATAGGAGTACCGCTGAAATCCCAACGTTCGCGTATCTTGTTTTCCAGGAAACGACGGTAGGGCTCTTTCACATATTGCGGCAAATTGGCATAGAACACAAAAGAGGGAATTTGCGTATCCGGCAGTTGCATGCAATACTTAATCTTAATGTATTTACCTTTGATGGAAGGGGGCGGATAGGCCTCGATCAAAGGCAACATCTCTTCATTCAGTTTAGCTGTAGCGACGCGTTTCTTCCGGTTCTGATAAACCTCCTTGGCTGTCTCAAGCACCTTAAAAATGCGTTGTTTCGTCAAGGCGGAAGCAAATATAATCGGAAAATCATCGAATGGAGCCATGCGATGGCGGATGGCATATTCATATTCGTTCATGACCACCGTCGTCTTGTCCTCTACCAAGTCCCATTTATTGACCACCACAACCAAACTTTTGTTGTTCCGTTGTATCAATTGGAATATGTTCAAGTCCTGGGCTTCTATGCCACGCTCCGCATCCAGCATCAGAATGCAGACATCGGAGTTCTCAATGGCCCGGATGGAACGCATGACGGAATAATATTCCAAATCTTCCGTCACCTTGTTTTTACGGCGGATACCGGCCGTATCTACCAAATAGAAATCAAACCCGAACTTGGTATAACGGGTGTAAATGGAATCCCGGGTGGTTCCGGCGATATCGGTCACGATATTACGTTCTTCTCCGATAAACGCGTTGATTAGGCTGGACTTGCCTGCATTCGGTCGCCCGACAACGGCAAAACGAGGGATATTCTCATCCGTTTCGTCATCGGTAGTTTTAGAGAATTTTGAGACTATCAGGTCCAACAATTCCCCCGTGCCGCTTCCGGTTGCCGCCGAAATACAATAGGGGTCGCCCAACCCCAAGGCGTAAAACTCTGCGGCACTGTATATCCATTCATTCGTATCGGCCTTGTTGGCTACAAGGATAACCGGCTTTTTGGTACGCCGCAAGATATTGGCCACGGCTTCGTCCAAATCCGTCAAACCGTTCCGAACATCCACCAAAAACAATATGACATCCGCTTCTTCCGTCGCCAACGTCACTTGCTTGCGGATTTCTTCCTCAAATATATCATCCGAGTTCACCACCCAACCGCCGGTGTCTATCACGGAGAACTCACGTCCTGTCCAGTCCGACTTCCCATACTGGCGGTCGCGCGTCGTCCCGGCTTCATCACTGACAATCGCATGACGTGTCTGAGTCAAACGATTAAAAAGAGTAGACTTACCCACATTCGGGCGTCCGACTATTGCCACTATATTTCCCATAAATTATCGAATTTCGGCTTCACAGCCTGATTATTAATCTAAATTATACCCAAAGCTTTTCAAAGCCCGTTCCGAACTTCTCCAATCCTTATCCACCTTCACAAAGGTCTCCAGATAAATGCTTTTACCGAAGAATTTCTCCAAAGACTTCCGGGCTTCTGTGGAAACTTTCTTTAATGCCACTCCGCGATGGCCGATGATGATGCCTTTCTGAGAGTCGCGCTCCACATAGATAACGACATTGATATGAATGGATTTTGCCTCTTCCTTGAACTGTTCCACTACGACTTCCACAGAATACGGAATCTCTTTATCGTAATATAATAAAATCTTTTCACGGATAATTTCAGTTACGAAGAAACGGGCCGGTTTATCGGTCCACTGGTCCTTGCCGAAATATGGAGGGGAATCCGGCAAAAGTTCTTTAATGCGATTCAACACCGTATCTATGTTGAACTTGCACAAAGCTGAAATAGGTATGATTTCGGCCTTGGGCAGAACGGCATGCCAAGCTTCCACCTTCGAAGTCAGTTCCTGCTGGTTGCTCACATCGATTTTATTGATAAGCAACAACACGGGAACATCCATCTTGGACACTTTCTCCAAGAAGTCGCCATTCTTATCGGGTGTCTCCACCATATCCGTCACGTACAACAGCACATCGGCGTCTTGCAAAGCTGATTCCGAGAAATTCAACATAGACTCTTGCAACTTGTAATTAGGCTTCAAGACCCCGGGGGTGTCGGAAAAACAAATCTGCATGTCTTCCGTATTCAAAATCCCCATGATACGGTGGCGCGTGGTCTGCGCCTTAAAGGTCGCAATGGATATACGTTCCCCGACCAGGAGATTCATCAGCGTGGACTTTCCGACATTCGGATTACCTACAATATTCACAAAACCAGCTTTATGTGCCATAATTGCTCTGTTTTTTCTTTGAATAAAAAAACGCATCTATAAACGGATGCGTTCTTTTTTATGATGTCTTTTTTGAAGGATTCTCTTTTATCCCTTATTTACTTACCTGCTCCGTCGTAGCCCCATTTCATATAAGCGGCTCCCCATGTGAATCCGGCGCCGAAAGCGGTAAAAATCAGATTGTCTCCCTTCTTCAACTGTTGTTCGTAGTCCCACAAGGCCAAAGGCAAAGTGGCTGCACTTGTATTGCCGTAACGTTGGATGTTGAGCATCACTTTTTCCATCGGCAACTCCAAACGGTGTGCTACTGCCTCGATAATGCGTACATTAGCCTGATGAGGAATGACCCAAGCGATATTATCCTTGGTCAATCCGTTACGTTCGGCCACCAAAGCTGAAGCGTCGCTCATATTGGTCACGGCAAACTTAAACACCGTACGTCCTTCCTGATGGAGATAATGCAAGCGGTGGTCTATGGTAAAATACGAAGGAGGGCAAGCGGAACCGCCCGCTTTCATGCACAAGAACGGCAACCCTTTGCCATCCGTACGCAAATAGGCGTCCTTCCAACCCAAGTCTTCCGTAGTAGGCTCAACCAATACGGCAGCGGCTCCATCTCCAAAAATCGGACAAGTCGCACGGTCTGTATAATCGACCATTGAAGACATTTTGTCAGCACCGATAACAATAATCTTCTTATAACGCCCGCTTTCAATCAAAGCGGAAGCCGTATCCATAGCGAAAAGGAATCCGCTGCAGGCTGCCTGCAAGTCGTATGCAAAAGCATTCGTCAACCCCAACTTGCCAATGACAATAGAAGCCACAGAGGGGAAATGATAATCCGGAGTAGAAGTAGAAACAATCACGCAATCAATGTCTTCAGGATTTACTCCCGTTTTCTGCAATAACTGTTTCGCTGCCTTACGGGCCATATAGCTCGTACCCAAACCTTCTTCATTTAAAATACGCCTTTCCTTTACGCCGATACGAGTCATAATCCACTCATCGTTTGTATCAACCATTCGCGACAACTCGTCGTTGTTCAAGACATATTCCGGAACGTAACCGCCAATACCGGTGATTACCGCATTTATTTTTTCCATTCTTTATTCTGCTTTCTAAAAAAAGTAGCCGGAGAACAATAGTGCTCTCTGGCTATATCTCCCTCACTAATGATTAAACAGCAGCTTCTTTCACGATAGCCACCTTACCTCTGTAATAGCCACAAGTGGGGCAAACAGTGTGATAAATGTGGAATGCGCCGCAATTCGGGCAAACTGCCAACGTAGGCGCTACGGCCTTATCATGAGTTCTTCTCTTACGGGTTCTCGTTTTTGACTGTCTTCTTTTAGGATGTGCCATTTTCTTAAGTATTTAATTATTATCCAATATTTTTTTCAATTTATTCCAACGCGGATCTACCGGTTTGCCACTTTCTTCATCCGCGCTCTTCTCTTCCTCGGAACCATCTGGTTTCTCAGACGAAGTCACCAAATGTGCCGCCAATGCCTCCATCATTTCCACATTGCAATGTCCAGGTTCATGCACGTGTGTAAGCGGAACTTCCAGCACAATAAATTCGTAAATAATCCATGCGACATTCAATATGGCATCTTCGTATGGCAGTATCATCATATCCCCTTCGTCCGCATACTCATCCCCTAACTTTACGGTAAGCATACGTTCCGTCTCTATCTCTACGTCCATATCGTCTAGACACCGGTCGCACGGCACATGTACCGTTCCTTTAATATGAAAGGTAAAAACATAAGCTCCCCCGCTCTCTCTTATCTTCAGGTCTGCGTCTGCCTTACCGCTCTTCACTAAAGTCCCTTCCACAGCTTCAAAGAATGCATCATCCAATGCAAACTGATATTCAGCGACATCAGTCCGCATGTTCTTCAAATCAATCTTATAACTGTCAAGTACATCCATTTGGGCTGCAAATTTACAAAAAATAAGCGATGGCGCACAATAAAAAGCACAAAAAACGTTCTTTTTAATACTTTTTCAACTCCACCCTAAAGGTTGTCCCCACACCGATTTCCGAACGTTTCACAAAAATACGTCCTTTGTGATATTCTTCCACTATGCGTTTGGCTAAGGACAAGCCCAGCCCCCAACCTCTTTTCTTGGTTGTAAAACCGGGACTGAAGACCGTCTGGAAATGATTTTTCGAGATACCCTTACCGGTATCTGTGACTTCAACAACCACTTTCCCCGCGTCTTCAAAAGCTGTTACCGTGATACATCCTTGTCCTCCCATCGCATCTATCGCATTCTTACAAAGATTCTCTATCACCCACTCGAAAAGCGGAGCACACATATAAGCCTTCAACGGATATTCCGGCAACAGGCAACGGATAGACACTTTATTGGATGTACGGCGGGAGATATAATCTATCACGTGTTCAAGCACTGTGGCCAACAATTCCTCACGGGGTTCCGGCAAAGAGCCGATTTTAGAAAAACGTTCGGCTATCATCTCCAATCGTTTCACATCTTTGTCCATCTCCGGGATAAGTTCATCATGGGGATAAGTCTCTTTTAAAATCTCAACCCATGCCATCAACGAAGAAATCGGGGTACCTAACTGATGGGCTGTCTCTTTGGACAAACCCACCCAGACTTTATTCTGCTCTGCCTTTTTGGAACTCAACAAAGCGAAAATAGCCACTACGACAAAAATAAGAACTACCCCCAATTGTATATAAGGATAGGAAGACAGCCGTTTCAACATAATGGAATCGTCATAACAGATTTCCATAAAATCACCATCAGCACCTTGAGAAGCACCTTCATTCAGATAAATACGAATCACCCGGCCTCCTTGCCGCATGTCTTCCGCCATTTGCTTTACCTCTCTCGTACTGTCGGCTGCATTACTTGCTTTCAATGACAAATTCCGATAGCTATGTATTTCTCCTGATTTATATTGCACGATGACCGGAATGGTATTATTTCCATTCAAAACTTTCAAAACCAAGGTTACATCGGTGTTTTCATCCGCATTGTTCAGCGTTCGCATGGCTTCTGCCCATACTTCCATGTTTTGGTGTTCACCCAAAGCCAAATCACGTACTAAATAGTTGGATATAATGAGAGACCCCACGGCTATCACGATGGCCATGACTACTAACAAAAACTTAACCTGCCTTATCCGGTCATACCACTGCATAACATTTAACTTCTTATACTCCTTTCCCAAAAACGGGCAATCCTCTTTTTTATTGCATCATTGACGCCATTCTATCATCGAAAAAGCGGATGCGCCGCTACTCGACACATCCGCTCGTTTATCCCAAAAAATGTTCAAACCGGGGAGGCTACTTGATTAAGACACCTTTTCCGTTGATGATATAAAGTCCTTTCTTCAACGTTTTGAGAGTCTCTCGATCCGCAGCCTTCTTCACCAGCAGACCGCTTACGGTATAGACATCCACCCTCTGTCCTTTGGCAAGGACCGCATCAATACTCTGCCCCTCTACAACAATAAAGTCATATCGCAGTTCCGGAGCATTGTCGAGAACATTGTTCCCCCAACTATCCGAAGCCTGTTGTATCTTCATAGCCGGTACGACCAAAGTATATGAACCTTTGGCGGTAACTTCTTCTCTCAGTTCTATCTTGATTTCATTGTATTCGTCTCCCATATCCAAAGTGGCACTTACCTTTTCCTGCGTATCTTTATTGATAAGGTAAGCTTCTTCTTGAGAGTCTACATTGGTCACGGCAAAGGTCTCTTTCTGGAATTGCAATACGAAACTCTTCAAAGAGGTTACCTCGCCTTCTGCCGGAGTAATACCCGTAGGCTGGTAGTTGGTAGTCTCAACCTTTTTACCCACAACGGTATAAGTCAGATTCTCAACAGATGCATTCCAATCTCCATTGGCATTCAGAACGACCTTTTCCGGCACGACAAGCATGTACATACCTGCATCTACGACCTCTCTTTCCAGCGTAATCAGGATTTGGTTTTCCTGCCCTTCGCCTTCTACGGCCGAAACAGTAGCGGAAATCTGTCCGGACAACCGACTCATCAAATACACAGCCGGAGCATCTTCTGACGTATTAATCGTAACGGGTTGGTCGAATGCCAACGTAAAGGTGGATACTGTTTCTATTGCATTTTCCGGATTCGGATCTATACCTATGGCCTGGATATTCGGACCGACAATATGTTCAACAATTGTGTATTCGCAACGTATTTCCTTGTTCTGAGGACCTGAAAGGATGTAGCTCTCCCAGTCTTCCTTATTGTCCGGACAGCTATACAGCCCTTCAGGGATAACCAAATCGTATTGTTCACCCACCGCTGCCTGTAAAGGTACACCGTCATCATCCACGAAATAAAGTTCTATGTCGTTACCTGAACCATAAGCAACCGATGCAACCTCTATTCTCTCTTCGCTACCCTTCTTCTGCAAATAAGGAGCCGGACAGTTCAAACTTTCCACATAATCACCATCATGTACACCGTTGATCACGGAATATTTTCCTGATGGCGTGATGATCACCGGAAGAGGAATGCTTTCAATATCACCCTCAGCCGGAGTGATTGCTTCCGGAACTTCGGTATAAAGAAGCTTACCCATATATTCCAAACGGAAATTATCAGCCTTGAACCAACCTTTGGAAGAAGCCTTTACGAACAATTCACCGTTAACCACTTCTACGTTGTCTACACTTATATTCACACCAGTATGTTTGTCTATAGCCGTAACATCGGCAGTAGCTTTTCCGGCAGTCAACGTAATCACGTTACCAGCATCAGAAGCAACCAATGCACTCAGTCGATACAAACCGTCGCGCAGGTTAGTCACCGTCTGTGCTACATTAAAGTCGATAGCACTACCGTTCCAGGTATTAAACAGGTAATTGCCATCTGCACCGGAGAAGGAGAAATCACCGGTATTCGGTTTCACTCCTGTATCATAGCCCTGAGTTGCCATCCAAGGAGATAAATCTCCGGTTTCGAAAGAAGGATTCTCCATTAGGAAAGTATAGTCAAATGATGTACCATTTGTCGGATAAGCCACCAATACAAATGCATTAGTAGCATCGGACAAATCATCACCGATGGCCTTGATGACTTCCACATCAAGAGCCTCCTCCAACTCTTTATTGGCTTTGGTATGTGCATCGCTCATTGCCGTTTTGTCATCAGTATTATCCACGACTGAATTCGTAATAATTAGCAAAGCTTCTTGGATTTGCTGGGCTACCTCGGCATAAGCTTCTGTGATTTCACCCAAAGAGTTGGTCATGGCAATGACTTTGTTGCAAGCTAACTCCAATGCAATAGGATCACCTCCTACATTTCCCGTTTCAGACAGCAACTTGACGACCTCTTCTTTCATGGCTTTACCGATCGTATTGGCTTCAGTAGCTGCGTCTAAGGCATTCTGCAAAGCGGTACGTGCTTCAGTGAGAGAAGCTTTCAATGTTTCGGCATCTAACATTCCGACGTACGATAACTCCACATTAGTAATACCAATCCAATTAGCATTGCCAAGCATCTCCAAACCAAAAGTCAACGTTCCATCGGTAACTTCTACACCTTCCAAAATAGGCTGGGTATAAAGGCCGGCAGCATCTGCCAAAGATATGGTTTTATCGTTTGCCTTGAAATTCACAGTGGCACCGTCATTTTTGAATGTATAAGCAGAAAGTTTATACACACCGGTCGGCAAATTATTCTTAGTATATGTCAATGTACCGGTAAATGCCGTACCATCGTTCCATGCTTCAATATAACCCGGCTTAATCAAGCCTAATGCTTCATTGTTCTTATTGGAAGCACCGTTATACTGATAATTTTTATTAAAACCGGTAAAATCATTCACCCAGCCGTTCGTACTATTGCCCACACCTTCAATAAAGAAAGTATAGTCGAAAGAGAAACCTGAATTCGGAACAGCCTTGACTACATATTCTTGATAACCGGCTACAAGATGTTCTTTTAACTCAACCATTTTATCCACGTTGACTGCATTGTCTTTCATCATATTAGTCAATGTTAGGATTCGGTCAAATGTAGTTGAAGCACCTTCTACCTTTTCAACACTGTTTTCCTTCGTACCTATACAGAATTCATAATAAGTTTCATACTCCTTGCATGCTTCAATCATTTGAAGAGCTTCAGTCTTTTTGCCCAATAAGAGGTTTCCGGCTTCATCCAGTTCTTCGTCAGTCCCCCCCATATTGTCGATCTTATCATAAACTTCGTTCACTGTTTTCATAAAACCTTGAGGCAAAGTATAACTTGCCACAACGTCTTCCAGTTCTTTCTTAACCTTATTGATTGAATTCTTGCGTGCAACCTCATCAATGGCATAAAGTTTAAAAGTTCCTCCGATAAACCAAGATTTCATCACTTCGAAAGTCCCGTCAAAGCCAATAGACACAATCTGCTCTTCAGGCAAAGTAAACTCTATGGAATTCAAATATTTTCCAGCTTTGAAGGCCTCAGAAGCATCATCTGTATTATTAGCAGCCGTTTCGCCTGTCACTTCACTTGCCAATGTCTTTACAAGTACATTGTTTTCGCCAACCCTTAAATAAGCCGCGGACTTTTCTGGGGCCTCGCTATAGTTTTCGCCATAACGAAAAAAACCAAAAGCATCCAAACGATACGTACCGGCCGGCATTGGCACATCCTGCTTGATACAATACGAAGTTACATCAAGCGATCCCCAACCTGCATAAGCTTCATACACCTTAGGATTCTTGTCTGGATTATTAAAATTAGTATCCGTCCAACCAATCTTTCCATTAGAAAAATCAGCATTGATAATGTAACTCGTTACATCTAATTGGGCAAACATGTTCTGTGTACCCCAAACAGTCATCAATAAGACTGCAAAACTTAGTAACCTTCTTTTCATCGTATTTAAGAATTAGGTTAATTAATAAATTGATTTATTCTCTATCCTACTAAAAAAGAAGGATAACATGCAAATGTAATAAATAATAATAAAAGAATCAAAAAAGCCGGGGAAGAAATTCATTTTTTTATTATAAAATATAAGAATGAATTTCTTTCACTGTAGAAAAGCAATAAGAACAGATGTATTTCACATTCTTTTATTACATTTCGCTACGAATATATCTATCCTCTTATTTTAAAAGGAGAATAATAAAATACATTTATTTCCTTAATCATAAAGATAATAAAAGCAAAAAGGCTCCTCAACAGACGAATCTATAAAAAGATTCACCACTCCCCACCAATAAGTTTTCCAAATCATGCTTCATTTTTCATCTATCCCGATAACGCCCTAACATACAACATATTACCACTGAAGAATAGAGAAAGTCATCTTTCAGTAAGCCTTCAGACATCCTTCGGCCAGACTGTAAGCATACTCCTGAACTATATTCTCCACTCCCCACCATAATACGCACTCCATCCCGCTAAACAACGGAATAATGACCTATATTATGGAAAAATAGCAAGGAGAGAAAGAAGCGCGCTAGGAAAAAATAGATAAAAAGGGCACCGAAAGTCAACCCGGAATAGG